>JAABUP010003767.1_pt1 | contig 26299 bp, 25 predicted proteins | sample 5559201 | NCBI WGS metagenome assembly JAABUP01 (sample SAMN10711887, study PRJNA513373) | rock metagenome | isolation source: Antarctica rocks | place: Antarctica | reverse complement strand
GCGAAACGACCCGGGACGCCCGCCGACCTCGTCGGCCTCGCGCTCTACCTGAGCGCCGGGGCCTCCGACTTCACCACCGGCCAGACCTTCTACGTGGACGGCGGCTTCATGGCGGGCGGCCAGTGGTAAGGGGCGGCGGCGACACCCCCGCAGCACCGCCCACGCCAGCCGTGGCAGGGCACGTGACTAGGACATGGCGGCGCGCAGATGCCCCACCTAAACCAAAGCCCGGGTGAAACCCACAGAGTTCGCAGCGTAGCGCATGGAGTTCTCATCGGAGCTTTGGTTTAGTATCAGGGCTGAGAAGCCTGCCACAGTGCCGCAAAAACTACCGGGCTACTTCAGCCCCGCCGTACTAAACCGCAGCCCGGGTGAAACCCACATACCCCGCGCTGGAGACCATGTAGTTCTCATCGGCGCTTCGGTTGAGCAATCACCGTATCCGCGAGCATCACAACGTGACCATGCCGTAATTTACCGCACAACTCACCAACAACAGCAGGGCGTATGCCGGTGCGCCGACACACGCCCTTTTTCGGCTTTCCGCTGCGGTTTTCCGTGGTGACCCGAGTGGGACTCGAACCCACAACCCATTGATTAAAAGTCAATTGCTCTGCCGATTGAGCTATCGGGTCGTGCTTTTCCCTGATCCCAATGCGCGAAACGCTATCCCCGCACCCACACAGAGGTCCATTTCCCCCCGTTGATCCTCCTGATACCGACGACAGCCCTCGCCGAAGTCCCGAAAAAGAATAGCAGAACGTCGGGGAAAATCCAACGTATTGTCCAGCAGCCGCAGTTGTGCCCGGATATCATCGGGAAAGCGGCACGAAAGCCTTTCCTTACGAGAAGCCTCGCGTCGTTTGGGGGATTCGGCATAGCCAGCGCCTTTATGCGCTGTGCAGGAATGGTGCTGTACTTGAAATGGACCTGTCCCCGTTATGCGGTGGGGCCAATGCACCGGCGTGAACCACTTCGTCGGGACACCATTCACCGGCGATTGAGATCGTGCCAGCCCCATGATGCAGCAGGGTCCGCTATCCACTAGCGGCAATACCGTTAGCGGCAATACCGTTTCGATAAGGCAATGCGCTGCTCCTTCGGCGAACTGGTTGCGCGCACTCCCAGTATCGTTGTTGGGACGGCGCATGGCCCTGATGCTACGCCAAGTCGCCGCGCATGCCACGCTGAACCGCCATCTCGCCCGCGACGCGCTCGCCCGCGCCGTCCCGATCGCCACCGTCGTAGCCGTCCTGGCGGAGCGCGGGGCGACGGAGCGGCGGACCCGCGCTCCGCCAGGACTTATAACGATCTTCTTTTGCATCGCGATGGATCTCCACGCCGGGGATTGCCGCACCCACGTCTTCCGGCAGCTCGCCCTGGGACCGTACTCCTCATCGAAACGGTATTGCCGCTAGAGGAAGACGACGCGGAACTCGCAGGCACCGCGCAGCCGCCAGTAGATCGACAGGGGTGGGACCAGCGCGGAGGTGACGATCATCTCGGCGATATGGCGCGGGGTATGCCGCGTGTGCGTCAGGCGGCGGGCGCAGAAGCGCCCGGTCTGCCAGGCCCAGCCGCACGCCGCGCCGAGGGCGAGGCGGCGCTGGCCGCGCGCCAGCCCGAGCACGGCGAACAGCGCCGCCGCCACCGCGACATAGTAGCCCCACGGTGGTCCAGGCTGGATACGCTCGCGGTAGAGGTGCGGGTGCTTCTTGTAGAGCAGCGCGTTGTAGCGGCTCTTGCGCTGCTGCGCCAGGCAGATGCCCCACCGCGCCGGGCGCAGCGGGTGGACGACGATCGCCGCCGGGAGCGGCGCGATGCGCGCGCCCTGTTCGAGGAGCGTGAAGAGCAGGTCGCTGTCCTCGCGCCAGGCGGCGCGGAAGCGCTCGTCGAAGCCCCCGACGCTCGCCAGAGCGTCCCGGCGATAGAAGGCATTAGCGGTGATCGCCTCCGCGCGCTCCAGCCCCGCCGCGTCGCGCTCGTAGTCGGTGGGGTCGGGCGGCACGGGGACGATCGTGCATCCCCACCCCCCGGCGAGCGGAGCCTGGTGGGCCGTCCGGGGTTCGGCGAGTCCCGCGACGCCCGCGCGCAGCCAGCCGGGGTCGGGGATGCAGTCGTCATCGGTGAAGGCGATGAGCATGCCCCGCGCACAGCGCCAGCCACGGTTCCGGGCGGCGGCGGGGCCGTGGCGCGCGGGGTCGGTCAGCGCGAGGTAGCGGAGCGGGGCCGAGCTGCGACCCGCCCAACGCGCCACCTGCCGCGCCGTCTTGTCGCTGGCCGCGTCGTCCACGACGATGATCTCGTAGCCAGCGGTGGGGAAATCCTGCGCTACCAGGGCGGCCAGGCAGCAATCGAGGAGCTCGGGGCGGCGGTAGGTCGGGACGATGACCGACGCGGCGAGGCTCATCGCGCCCCACCACCGGGCGCAGACGGCTTCTCCAGCAGGAACGGGCCGAGCACCAGGGCGTCGAGCGGCGAAGTCCAGAAGCACTCGACCGCGTCGCGCGGGGTGCAGACGACCGGCTCGCCGCGCGTGTTGAACGAGGTGTTGACCAGGACCGGCACGCCGGTGCGCGCGGCGAAGGCGTGCAGCAGGTCGTGATAGAGCGGGTGCTGCTCGCGAGCGATGGTCTGGATGCGCGCCGTGCCGTCCACATGGCGCACGGCGGGGATACGGTCGGCGCGATCGGGGCGGACATCGTTCACGAAGAGCATGAAGGGGGAGCGGCCCGCATCGACGAACCAGTTGTCCGCCTCCTCCTCCAGGACGACCGGCGCGACCGGGCGGAAGTCCTCGCGATCCTTGATCGCGTTGAGGCGCTCCTGCATCGCGGCGTGCAGCGGCGAGGCGAGGATCGACCGCGCGCCGAGGGCGCGCGGCCCGAACTCCATCCGCCCCTGGAACCAGCCGATGATGCGGTCCTCGGCCAGGAGCGCCGCCGTCTCCGCCGCCACGTCGTCCAGTCGCCGGTAGGGGAGCTTGGACCGGCGCAGGAACTCCTCGATCTCGTCGTCCGCGAAGCCCGGCCCCCAGAAGGCGTGATCCATGCGCCAGCGGCGCTCGGCAGTACCATCGTCCCCGGCCCGTTCGCGGGCGTCGATCCAGAGGGCCGCGCCGAGCGCGGTCCCGGCGTCTCCGGCGGCTGGCTGGACCCAGATGCGCCGGAAGGGGCCGTGATCGCGCAGCCGGGCGTTCAGGACGCAGTTGAGCGCCACGCCGCCCGCGATGCAGAGATCGTCGCAGCCGGTCGCCTCGTGCAGCCAGCGCACCAGGGCGAGCGCCGACTCCTCCAGCACCACCTGGACGGAGTGCGCCAGATCGTAATGGCGCTGCTCCAGCGGCCCGCCGCGCTCGCGTGCCGGGCCGAAGCGCGCGGCGAAATCGAGCGGGTCGATCGTGTACTGGCCGTCGTCGCCGACGTGGATCAGGGCGCGGAAGTCGTCGACGTACACGGGCTTGCCGAAGGAGGCGAGCGCCATCACCTTGTACTCGTCGGAGGAGTGCAGGAAGCCGAGGTATTCGGTGAGGCGTTCGTAAAGAAGGCCGAGCGAGTGCGGCATGTCCACCTGTCCGAGCCGCTCCAGCCGCGTCCCCTCCCCGAGGCTGTAGGTCGTCGTCGCTCGCTCCCCGCGCCCGTCGAGGGTGAGGACCGCCGCGCGCGCGAATGGCGAGGCGAGGAAGGCGCTGGCGGCGTGGGCGATGTGATGCTCGACGAAGTGCCAGCGGTCGAGGAGCTGCCGGAGGATGCCGCCCTCTTTGCGGAACCGCCGCGCCAGGTGGTGCGGCGCACCGCTCGCCAGTTGGCGCGGGGCGTTGACCATCGATGCGACGAAGAGCGGATCCCAGGCCGCCTCCCAGCCCTCGGGAGTCGGATGGGCGCTCGGTTCGAGCGGCAGGGTGATCGTCGCGTCGTCGCGGTGCGCGCCGAGCAGGAGGTACGGATCGTAGGCGTAGGCGATGTGATCGACGTCGACCAGCGCGATCCCCGCCTCGCGCAGGCAATAGTCGATCGCGTGGAACGGCAATTCGTAGGTGGAGAAGGGGATCGGTCGCTTGCCGTGCTTGATGCGCGTGAAGCGCTCCTCCTCGGCGGCGGCGATCACCCGGCCCTCCCGCACCAGGCAGGCGGACGAGTCGTGGTAGGCGGCGTTGATGCCCAGGGTATACATGGTCCCTCCACTGAGGCGTGAGGCGTGAGGCGTGAGGCGTGAGGGAAGTCCGTAGTCCGTGATCCGTAGTCCGTAGAAAGGACCGATGGTCACGACGACCAGTTCTTTCTGCCGACTGCCGACTGCCGACTGCCGACTTCTCTCACGACCCACGACTCACGACAGCCAACTCGTCTCCATCATCGGCGTGAGGATCAGTTCTTGGGGTGCCGATTCCGGCGGGACACGAGCGGCGAAGACGATGGACGCGGCGACCGTCGCGGGATCCTGGAGCTTCGCGGGATCGGGGAGGGGGATGCCTTGCCCCACGAAGCGATCGAAGAAGTGGGTACGCATCCCGCCGGGGATGATCGTGGTGACACGTATGCCGTGTTCCCGCCCCTCGCCGCCGAGCCCGCGACTGAAGCCGACCAGCCCCCACTTCGAGGCATGGTAGGGGTTGGTATTGGCCCAGGCGCGCACGGCGGCGGGGCTGGCATGCTCGCTGATCAGCGCGATGCGGAGCGCCCGATTCATCAATGCGCCTCCTGCGGCGGAACCGGGTGGCTCTCGGGCGCGGGGCCGGTGGGAGGAGACGCGCAAGCCAGCCCCCTCGGCCCCGCGCCCACCGCCGCGAAGGCGGCATTCCAGTCGCGCCGGAAGCGGTCGAGGCCGAAGCGCTCCTGGGCGACGCGGCGCGCGTTGTCGCCCAGTCGTCGCGCCGCGCCGGGATCGTCCAGCAGGCCGCGCATCCGGGCGAGCAGGGTGTCGAGGTCGTTGGACAGGTAACCGGTGACACCGTCCTCGATCACCGACGGTAGCTCGGTCGTCGCCAGGGCGACCACGGGCATGCCGATCGTCATCGCCTCGATCACCGCCAGCGGCAGGCTGGTGTAGCGGATCGGGCTGAAGAGGAAGCGATAGGCGGCGACGCGGCGGTGGAGGTCGCGGTAGGGAATATCGCCCAGGCCGCGCGCGCCGAAATCGGGCGCGTCGGTATCCATCCCGGCGGCGACGAGCGGCACGGACCGCGCCGCCGTGCTGAAGAGGTCGTAGCCGGTGATGCGGGGCCGACGCCGCATCGCGTTGATCACGGTGATGCCGCACGCCAGCTCGCCGCTATAGCGGATGCCCGGATCGAGGCCCACGCTGTGCTCGATCACCGTCGTGGGGGTACGCCCGTTGTCCCACATCAGCCGATTGTAATGGGTGACGTGGACGAGCAGGATGTTCGGGTCATCGAGTGGGTGGCGCGTGGCGACCGGATCGGGGCGCGGGGTGTTATGCTCCAGGTAGATCGCCGGGCACCGCCGCTGCGTCGGGCTGAGGATCGCCGGGCCATCCTCGAAGTAATTCTTCGGCGTCTGGTAGATCACCAGATCGAGGTCGAGGTCACGCACCAGTTCGACAGGCACCTCGCGGACGTAGTCGGGCAGATCGAACGTCGGGCCGCGTCCGCCGTAGCCCTCCGGACGACCGGGCTTGACCGGCAGATACCAGTCGTGCTCGATCCGCGCCAGCGTGTTGAGATAGCTCCCGTGGATGTGCCAGATCAGGATTCGCAGGCGGCGCATTATCCCTCCATCTCCGCGCGACTCGCCCTCGCCGATCGCGGCGGTGCCGGAGACGTGCTATAGCCCGCCGGAGCGGTGCCACGCAGTCGCAGCAACTCGTCGCACGCGGCCAGCACCGGCCCAACCGGCAGGTGCCGTAGGGCGCATGCACCATCGGCGCACCACGGGACCAGGATACGGGCATCGAGCGACCGGTGACGGGTATGGTCGAGCGGGGACCAGTGCTCCGGCCTGGTCGGCCCGAAGAGGATGACGCTCGGGGTTCCGGCGGCGGCGGCGAGGTGCGACGCCCCGGTGTCGTTGGTCACCAGCAGGTCGAGCCCCGCGATGGCCGCGGCGAAGAGACCGAGGTCGGTGCGACCGACGAGATCGAGGACCGGTGCGCGCAGATCGCGCAGCACCTCCTCGGCGATCGGGCGCTCCGCCGCGTTGCCGGTCAGCACGAGGGCCGCGCCGTGACGCGCCCAGAGGAGATCGCCCAGGGCCGCGAAGCGCCCCGACGGCCAGCGCCGCGCCGGGTCTTTCGCGCCGACATGGAGGCCGACCAGCGGGCGGGGCCGCTGCCCGCTGCGGGCGGGGTGCCCTGCCAGGAGCGCCGTCGCACTCGCGACCTCCACCGTCGAGACCGGGAAGACCGGGCGGTGATCGTCCGTCCGCGCCCCGAGCGCGGCGACGAGCCGCAGCCAGCGCCGCGTCTCATGCTCATCCTCGGGATAGGGCAGGCTCTCATCGAGGCGCGGATCCGCCGCACCCCGCCGATAGCCGAGCGTGCGGCGCGCGCCGAGGGCGGCGACGAAGCCGTTGCTCGCCGCGCCAGCGCCGTGCATCTGGAGTGCTAGATCGTAGTGTGCCGCCCGCGCGGCGGTGAAGCAGGCGTCGGGTCCCGCAGGATCGGGCGGCTCGTCCTCCAGCCCCGGGTAGCCGGGAAAGCGCAGGAAGCGGTCGAGATGGGGCGAGCGGGCGACGAACTCCGCCGCCCAGGGCAGGCCGATCAGGGTCAGCTCGGCCCGGGGGAAACGCTCGCGCAGCGCACGGAACGCCGGCGTCGCGCAGAGCAAGTCGCCCAGGTAGAGGGCACGCAGGATGGCGATGCGGCGTACGCCGTGGTCACGCGACAGGGCCAGTCTCCGATCCATCGTCTCCCTCCTCACGCGCCGCTGATCGCCCGGGCCAGCGTTGCGACTGCGGCGACGACCTCCGCCGGTTCGACCGCCAGGCAGGGCTGCCCGATCGGGCAGTCGAAGCGGTAGCAGGGGTAGCAGGGCGTCGGGCGGCGCAGGAGGCGGGCCGGTGTCGCGCGCGGGCGCCACTGCTCCTCCAGGTCGGTCCCCGCGAAGAGCGCCACCACCGGCGTCCCGACGGCGTCGGCGAGGTGGAGCGGCAGGGTGTTGCCGCAGATGACGACAGCGGCACGCTCGATCAGGGCGGCGTACTCGGGCAGTGTCGTCGCTGCGGCGAGCACACCGGCCCCCTCGGCGAGCGCGGCGACCCGCGCGACGCCGCTATTCCACCCTGCTGCGGGCGGCGACAGGGGCGGATCGGTCGCTGCCAGTTCGGCCTCGACGACATCGCAGAGGAGGTGCGTCACGATCTGCTGGAGTTCCTGCACGGCGAGGTCGGCCAGCGTCGCCAGCCGATTGGGTCGATCGCCGGTAATCGCGATCGTCGTGACCCCGCGCTGCCTGCCCGTCGCCGCCGCCCGCACCAGGTTCTCCGACTCGCCGCTGGCGCCGAAGAGGACCAGCACGTCGCCGGGCTGGCCGAGCGCCCGAACCTGGCGTGCGAAAACTTCGGCGTAGCCATAGTCATTCGCCACAAGCGGTGAGAATGGCGGTGTCGGCGGTGAGCGCGATGACGGCATACGGCTCGCTGTTCGCGCCGGAAACGCCCGACCAATTCAGCCGCGAGATGCTGCGCCTCGGCAGCGCTGCCGCCATTCCCCGCCACGAGCACTTGCCGACCGCCACGCAGCGCCGCGATCGGGTGAGCGGCAACCTCGGCGAGTGCCGTTGCGTGGAGCGATAATTGCCCGATCGCCCTGGCGAGCTGCTCCTGCCGCTCGCGGATCGATACGGCGAGGGCGATCTGATCCGGGCGGCATGCCGTCGTGAGCACTCGCGCCGACTCGGGTGATGTCGGCAGGCGGCGCGGATGAAGCTCCTTCATGGCGCTCCTCGCCGTGCTAGCCGACCATTGCCGTTCCTCTGCGATGCTGCGGTTGGGATGCTGCGGTCCGCCACCATTCCTATGCTACCGCTCGGATGAGGACGGTACATTGGGCATGTGCCCAGGGAAAGTTACGGTCATGGCGCTATTTTTGTGCGATTGCCCATCCGATGGTCGCTTCGCTGGCTGCACAGCGCTTGTGATTTAACCCGTACCGGTAGCCGCGCGAGCCGGGGAGGTCCGTGCGGTGAAGGCGAGATGGTAGCGAGATGGTGATGATGACGGCGTCGGCAACCTTATAGACCGACTTGCCTGTCGGCGAGTGGATTTCAGGTGAACTGCACGCGCGAGCACGGCGTGGCGGCTTCCCCGTCCTACCGCTGGCTCGGCAGGCTCCCGGCGATCAGCAGCGCGTCGGTCAACGCGAACCGCGCATCGGCGCGGCGGTAGAGGCACAGGGAGAAGTCGTCGCGGAGGTCGCGCAGCGCGACCGTTGTGGCACTCATGTACCCGAGTGGTCTGTCTCGCAATCGGCTGTAGGGTTTGCTCCCCCCGCTCCTCGGATGGGCGGATGCCCGCTGGGCGGCAGGATGTCCGTTCCACCTATTCCGGCGTGCTCATGTGGTGTGATCGCTGTGGATGGCGCGGAGGAGGAGGGCGAGGCGGATCTGCAGCGCGTCGTCGAAGCGACGCGGGTCGAGGCCGGTCAGGGAGGTGATCTTGTCGAATCGATAGCCGAGGGTATTCCGGTGGACGCCGAGGCGGCTCGCGGTCGCGGACGGGGCGCAGTTCTCCGCGAAGAACGTTTCGAGCGTCGCGAGCAGTTCGGGCTCGTGGTCGAGCGGGCCGAGCAGATGGAGGGCGAGTTCGATCTTCGTGTGCTCGTCGCTGATGCCGACGAAGGCCGCCACCCCCAACCGATCGAGGCGGTAGACCTGGTTCGGTCCCTGGAAGTAGCGCCCCAGGGAGAGCGCGACGCGGGCATCCTGGTAGGAGTGGGCAAGGCCGCGCAGGCCAGGATGATGCCGACCGATGCCAATGCTGATCGGGGTGCCGGTATCCGCGCGCAGGCGCTCTAGCAGCGCCTCGCTCGCCCGCTTCAGCGCGCCGAGATCGGCCCAGGAGGAGATGCCGCCATCCTGCTCCATGCGGGGATCGGCCCAGCCCGCGAGGTTACGCGTGTTGCTCGCCTTGAGGACTGCCACCTCCCCGTCGCCGAGGTAGGCGCAGATCGTGTCGTTCGGCAGCTTGAAGAAGCTGACGATCGAGCCGATGAGCAGGCGGGCCTGCCGCTCGGCACGCTGTCCGGCGTGCGCGCGACCACCAGCCCCCGCGACACCCATGATGAAGTCTGCGGCGTCGATCAGGATGATGGCGCGAGGGGGGACGAGATCCATCCCCAAAAGCTTGGTCTCCCGCAGGATCGCCGCCTCGTCCGCGACGAGATCGTGGAGCACGTTGTGGATGAACGTATCCTTGAGCATATGCCGATCCGGCAATCGGTTGATAACAACCGTTTGGCTGATGACGAGATCGACGAGCGCCCGCGCCAGGCGCGGCGAAACCTCCTCGCCGTTCTGCGGCCTAGCCACGATGACTTCACCCTGTCGCGCATCGAGGTAGAGCGGCGTGTGCAAGCACGCAGGCCCGAGGAAGATAGGGATGCGCTGCGCGGATAGGCCGATGGCGTGGGCGTCGCTCGCGGCGATGACGAGACCCTGCTCGTCAGTCACCGCAACTTCGGCCTGGAGCAATTCGGCGGTGCGCGCGGCGATGTCGGCGGCGACATGCTGGTAATCCATAGCGAAGTGTTCCTCATGATGCCAGCGCCGCAGCGATGATCGCACACGAGCGTTATCGCCGACCCGACAGGAGCCGATCGTGCGGGCGGGACGACGCATGGTCGGCACCGTCCCGCCCTTCTGGCACGTTCATCCCGGTCAGTCCTGCTGCTCGTACTCCCGATCCGCTCTTCTTGCCGCCGCTGCCCTGTTTGTTGACGGTGGCCCGGGCGCGGCGCTCGGCCTCTGCCGCAGGGGCTCCGCGCCCCTCGTAGCCCTCCTCGCCATGCTCGGCCTTGCCTTGCTGCTTGTGGTTGGTGCCCGCGTCATGCTGCTGCTTGAAGCGCGCGCGGACCTGCTCGGCGGTGGCGTGCGGTTGCCAGGTGTAGCCGCAGTAGAACAGCATGGTCGGCCTCCTCTCGGTGGACCCGCGACCCGCTGCCGGTCGCACGAACGCTCTTGCAGGAAGGGTGCCAGCACCCTTCCCTTGGCTCCTCCGCGCCACTGGCGCGAGCCTTATCCTGCTTGCGCTCCGCCCGGGTTCCGCCGGTCTACGCCGCTTGCCCGGTCGGCGCACCGGTCGTCCCAGGGGTTTCCCCCGGTTGGATGTCGGCCCGCTCGTTTTCCAGCACCCCGTCGTCGCCGTACTTGCCGATGCGGTCTGCCCTGTCGCGTTGCCGCTTGTCCTTGTTTGCATGGGACAACAGCCCGCTCGCGCGCTATGGTGAGCTGGTCGGGCGGCTTGTCCTTGTCTGCATGGGACAACACGCACGCGGCAGGTCGGCCACACCGGCCCCGCCGCCCTGAACTTGCCTAGACCCTGGAGACATCGCGCCTTCCATGAGCGCCGTCCCTGTGCGACAATTCCGGCCGGCGGCAACGGTCGCCGACGAATCTGCCGCGAAGAGGGTGCGGATGAACGATCTCGGGGCCGCGCTGGCGGGGGGGATGCGGGAACTGCTGGCGAGCCACCCCCTGCTCGCGATCGGCGAGGTGATGTTCGTCGAGGAACTCGGCGTGCCGAGCCCGCTGCCGAGCGACCTGCTGATGCTGCTGGCGGGGATCGGCATCCGGCAAGGGCAGTATCCATTCTGGCTGATGCTCCTCGTCGAGGAACTCGCCACCCTCCTCGGCACCTGTGGCCTCTATGCGTTCACGCGGCGGGTCGGGCGCGGAGCCTTCGAGCGCTACGGCTGGCTCCTGCACCTCGGCCCGGCGACCCTCACGCGCGCGGAGGTGGCCCTGCGCCGCTCCGGCTGGCGCGGCGTCCTGCTCGGTCGCCTCGTGCCCGGGCTGCGGATCGTGACCCCGATCGCGGCGGGCGTCCTCGGGGTGCCCTTCGCGCAGTTCCTGCCGGCGGTGGCCCTTGGCGCGCTGCTCTATATCCTCGCCTTCAACGCCCTCGGCTATCTCGTCGGGGCGGCGGCGCTCGACATCTACGAGCGGATCGGCCTGCCGACCGGCGCGCTGCTGTCGCTCGTCCTGGTCGCGCTGATCGTCTTCATGATCCGTAATGCGAAGCGCGAACTCCCCACCCTGGCGCGCGGCGCGCGCGGCGCGGCGGTCGCGGCCCGCCTGGACGGGCTGCTGGCGGGGACCATCGCCCTACTGGCGACGAACGGCCTCGTCGGGGTCGCGGCCTTCGCGGCCCGCCCGCTCGGCCTGGCCGCGCCCCTCGGTGCGGACGAGGCCGGGACGGGGCTGCGTTTCCTGCTCGGGGGGCCGATCTTCCTCAGCGTCGCCGGCCTGCTCGGGGTGGTCGACGAGCACTTCGGCACCGCGCGCCTCCCCTGGGTCGTGCGTAGCGCGGCGCTCGCCGTCGTCCCGCTCGCGGCCACCCTGGTCCTGGCGCTCCTCGCCGGGCGCGGCCTCATCCCACTGGCGACGCGCGGCGGGGGGTATCTCGTGGCGGTCGAGGTGGTGCGCTGGGCGGCGTTCGGGGTCGCCCTGGGCGAACTCCTCCCGCTCGACGAACGGCTGCATCAGGGCGGTGCTGCGGGGCCGCACGGCGCTTGACGTGCCCCGCAACGGCGGCGGTTGCCGTACGATCATCACCATGTACCGCATAGCGCGCTCCTGGTGTCCCACCTGGCAGGCGTGAAATCCGGCGGGGGCGAGCAGGGAGTCGACCAGTCCGGCCCTCACCCGCCCTGCGTCGAGCTTGCCGGATCGGCAGGACTCAGGACCACGGCAACCAATCCGCAGGCGGCGACGACCGCGCCGATCGTGAACGCCGCCTCGAGCCCGCCCCTCGTTGCGGGTACGGGGCCAGACCCTGCGGCGATCAGGCGCTGCGTCTGCGCCGCCGACACCGTCGAGAACACCGCCACGCCCAGGATCGTCCCCAGGGTAAACGCGATGTTCTGGATCCCGGCGGCGATTCCTGACTCGTGGTGTGGCACACCGTGCAGCGAGGCGATCGAGCCTGCCACGTAGGCGCAGCCCATCCCTGCACCGAACAGCAGCATGCCGACCGTGAGCGGCACGACCGACCCGCCCCAGCGGACCGTGGCGGCGAAGCAGAGGCAGGTCACGCCGAGAAGGCCGAGGCCGATATTCGCGATCCGGTCGGTGCCGAGGCTGGCGATGGCCCGTTCTGCCGCGTAGGCGGTGCCGACCGACCCCAGCGTCATCACCGCGGTGATGAGACCGAACTGTAGCGCCGAGAAGCCGAGCGAACGCTGCGTGTACAGCGTCAGGGTGAACAAGAGGCCGTCGACGGACATCCCTGCGGTGAAGAGCACCACGTTGCCCCGCAGGACTGTTCCAACTCGGAGCAGCCGCGGCGGAATCATCGCGTGGTCTGATCGGGACTCGATGCACACGAAGATGGCACTGAGCGTCAGCGCCAGAACCAGCAGGCCGACGGTCTTCATACTCAGCCACCCTTGGGCCGGTGCCTGCGTGATCGCGTAGATCAGGCCCGCCAGGGCTGCTGTGCTGGTGACGATGCCTGCGAGGTCGAGCGCGCGCGACGTGCCTGCGCGCGGAGCCTCGCGCAACACGTACGGGGACGCCCCCAGGACGATGAGGCCGAGCGGTACATTCAGCCAGAAGACCCAGGGCCAGCCCAATCCTGCCGTCACGAGTCCGCCGAGCACAAGCCCCACGGTAGCGCCAACGCCGCCGATCACCGACCAGGTCGCCAGGGCTTTTGTGCGCCCCCGAGCCGTGGCGAACAGGTTCAGTAAGAGCGACAGGGCGGCCGGCAGCAGCAGAGCCCCGGCGACGCCTTGGGCCACCCGCGCCGCGAGGAGCTCGCCGACCGAGCGCGCCAGTCCGCCCGCGAGAGACGACACCACGAGGAGACCCAGCCCGATCCTGAACATCCGCCGCCGTCCATAGAGGTCGGCCAGACGCCCGCCGACTAACAGCAGCGCACCCGCCGGCAGGCTGGCCGCAGTGAAGGCCCATTGCAGGCCGACCTGGGTGAGGCCGATGGCGGACTCGATGGCCGGCCCCGCAGCGAAGACACTGGTCGATCCCATGATATCGATGAACGAGGCGAGGACGATGAGGCACGCGGCGACACGCTGACCGCGTGCGAGCCTCGCCGGTTCCGCTGCCCGCGTAACCGGTTGCGCGCCGATGTTTGCTCGCTGCGGCACTGGCTTCGTCTCCTTCTGCGGCGGGGCCGCGCGCTCGCGCAACGCTGCGCCCGCCACGACGGCCCCGCACGATCCGGCACGAGTTAGGCGTAGACCGCGTCCCAGAACGTGGTGATCGCGCGTTCGTCGTCCAGGGCCGCGATTTCGCGAAAGATATAGATGACGCCCGTCGTGTCGTTGGCGGGATCTGCGGCGGCGTCCACGCCGGTGGCACCGCTCCAGCCGAAACGACCGGGGGCACCGTGGCGCGCGGTACGGTCAACGGCGACCTTGACGGAGAAGCCATACGAATAGCCCGCGCCGAGGAATTCTGCGGCGTCGGCACGCTGCGCGCGCGTGAGTTGCGGGCTGCGGATGGCTGCGGCGGTGACCGCCGACACGACGCGCGGTGTCGGCGAGGCGAGGTCATCGAGGAACGCCAGCATGTCGGCAGCGGTGGCATGCAGCAGTCCGGCGACAGACTTGAAGGGCGGCGGCGCGAGGAGCGTGCTCGTCGGCAGCGGCGCGAATATGCCCGACTCGGAGACGGCGTAGGCCAACGCCTGACGTGCGGGATCGCGACAGTAGAAGTCGAGATGATCGAGTGCGAGGGGTGCGCGTATCCGTTCCTCGACCAGCGTGCTCAGGTCGCGACCGGTCGCCCGCGCGAGGAGCACCGACAACACGCCCGCCGACGTGTGATAGCGCCAGCCGTCGCCAGGTTGGAACTGGAGGGGCAAGCGCGCCAACGTTTCGACGAATTCGTCGCCGGTAGACGCATTCGTGACAGCACTTTCGCTCAGGGCGTTGTCGATGGGCGAGCCGGGTGCTGCCCAGCCGAGCCCCGACGTCATCGTGAGCAGGTGCCTGATGGTCATGGGACGCGCGAGTGGCACGACGTCATCGAGCGCCGCCGTTGGCGACCGCAGCACCGGGACATCGGCGAACTCCGGCACCCACTTGCCGACCGGATCATCGAGATCGAACAGGCCATCGTCGACGAGGGTCATGGTGAGCGCCGCGCCGACCGGCTTGGACAGCGAGGCGATGCGCACGATCGCGTCGGCGCGCATCGGTTGGCCGGATGCCAGATCCCGGACCCCGCCGAACGCGGTGGCCGTTGTGGAACCGGTACGGGCCGTGGCGACGTAGCCACTGAGGTAGCCTTCGTTCACCAGGGGATCGAGGGCGTCGTGCAGGCGGGCGTCGAGATCGCTCATGGTCGCCGCCCGACGCGGCAGTCCAGACCGCGGCAGCTGTCCGTGCACCGATCGCTGTACCAAATCCTTCGACTGCTTCACACGACCCTCCGTCTGCTCTCCATCCGCGCCGCCGTCATCATGGGTTCGCCGTCCCTATCTGTACGACGAATGGGTACCCCTGGAAATCGACAAGCGTGTCTGCGTTTCGCGATCGCAAGGCGACCTGAGGGTGGGCTGTCACACCTCCATCGCGGCCGCGGCGTGGTGGCTGCTCAGATGGCGCTCGCACCATCGGACTTCCCGCTACGGTCGGGCCATGGATCGCGAATGGCGCGCCCACAATCGCGCACGAACTCGGCGCAGCGATCGACTTCTTCATGCCGATGCATGGCCACGGTTCGGTCATGACGGGGCCACGCTGCCGGATGATGACCGACCGCCGCGCCGGACGGTCGTGTGACCAGCGGCAGCGACAATCGGCTTACTCCGCGTTGCGACAGATGATCCGCTTCAGGTGTTGCCATCGGCACGCACATCGGGGGACATGTTGGTTGGCGTTTGCGGACCGACGACCCCACTGGTACGCACCGACGATTGGCATACGCCGCTTGGTTCATCATGGGCCTAAACTGAAGCGCAAATGGAAACTGCATGCCTCGCGGTGGCACCGCGCCAACCCGCGCAGGCGGGTCGTGGTCCCCAGCCGGGTCTGGGGATGCGTGGCCGCAGGCCCGCCAGCCCGGGGTTTCAACCCCTGGGCATCCCACGCCCGTTCTGCGCCTCCCACCAGCATGCAGTCTCGTCAGCGTGCCTGACGCCTCATACTGACTTTGGATGAATTCCTGCGATGTCGGCGTCTCAGGATCGCGGATATTCAAGCCAAGTCGGTATGATGCAGTCGCGACAGCGTTATTCCCTCGGTGCGCTCTCCGATCGGACTGTGCTGGCAGAGTGATCGTTTCAAGCCGGCGTCGCGGTCAACGGCGATGATCGACAGCACCATCGGCCGTCGATCGTCGAGGATGCCTCAGTGGCCGTGGTGTCCGGTGTGGGCGGCACCCGAGGTGCCGAGGTCGTCGGAGCGGCCGGCGGCGATCCGCGACCACTGCGCGATCGGCCGCCCGTCCAGGCGGAATGCGTCGAAGCGCCGCGGCCACCCCGCAGGCGAGTCCTCCCAGGTCTCCTGGCGCCCGTAGACCGTCATGTCGAGCATCCCGTAGGAGTTCCCCATCGCCTCGCACCCGCGCCCGGTGGTCCAGTACGTCTCGAAGACCCGGTCGCCGTCGCGCAGGTAGCAAGCCTTCATGCCGAAGTGGCCCCCGGGAGCTATCCGGTCCAGGGACTCTTCGGGCACGGAGTACCACGGCATCTCCCAGCCCATGAACTCCCGATACCGGTTGCTCTCCGCGAACGGGCCCTCGCAGAACACCGCGAAGGTGACGTCGCGCGAGTGCAGGTAGCCGAGCTCGAGCACGTGTGCGTTGTTGAACGTGCAGCCCTCGCACTGGTCGGCGGCGGAGTTGCCGGTGTGCCACATCGTGTACGACGCGAACAGCTGCGTCCGCCCCGCGAAGGCGTCGAGGAGGGTGACCGCCCCGCTCGCCCCGATGAGCGGTGCCGACGGGTCGACCTCGACCATCGGCAGCCTCCGGCGTGCGGCGGCGATCGCGTCGCCCTCGCGGGTGTGCGCCTTCTCGCGCTTACGGAGCGCGGCGATCTGCTCCTGCCAGGTGCCGCGGTCCGCGATCGGTGGCATGGCGGGACGGATGTCCTCGGTCGTCATAGCGATCCTCCTCGCATGGTATTCGGTCCGGCCACGACCGCCAGCATCAACGATGCTGGCAGAGGAAGTGAGAAAAAACAACGCGACGATTTGATTTCAGGACTTCAGCGGGCGATCTCGGCGCGCGGCCGGACGGCGATCGGGTGGTCGGGGTGCGCCAGCTGCCCCAGGGTCCGGTTGTGGTGCGCGATGATCTGCGCCGCCGGGAGGGTGGGGGTGTCCTCCGTCGCGTGGTCGTCCGCCACGAGGGTGACGTCGAAGCCCTCGCTGGCCGCGCGGCGGCAGGTCGCGTCCACGCAGAGTTCGGTCTGCACCCCGGTGACGACCAGGTGCCGCACGCCCCGCGCCGTCAACTCCTCCCGCAGCGGCGTCCCATAGCAGGCGTCGCAGGCGCGCTTGCGGATGACCAGCTCACCCTCGGCCGGGGTGAGGGCGGGGAGGAACTGCCATGCCGGCACCCCGGGTCGCAGCCAGTCGTCCTCGTGCTGGATGAAGACGATGGGCGTCCCTGCGGCGCGCGCTTCCGCCACCAGCTCCGCCAGTCGCGCCACGATCGCCTCTCGCCGGTACGCCGCCCCGACGTTGCCGACCTGCATATCGATCACCAGCAGCGCCGTGTCGGTCGCCATCTGCTCCTCCTGCCCATCCTCGGTAGAACATCCGTGCTGGGGCGAGTATAGCGGCGGCTGGTGCTGGCGGGCAAGGCTCCCAATGGGACGCGCTCTGCGGTGCTGGGCTATTCTGCGCCGACGGAAACACTATGATATGACTCGGTACCTCGACTGCTCCCAGGGCCGTCGTCCCCGGGCCGGGTTATTGCTCGACACGAGCCGACGCTGCCCTCACCCTCTCAAGCTGGCGAGTCTGCGCGTGAGCTGGGCGCGCTCGGGCAGCGACTCGGTCAGGGCGATCGCCTGCCGATACCGGGCTGCTGCTTCGTCGGTTCTGCCGCTACGCACGAGCAGATCCGCCTGCGCCGCCGGCAACAGTCGAAAGCCGCGTAGCGCGAGCGCCAAACTGTCCAGCAAGGCCAGACCCGCCTCCGGTCCGTCGCGCATCCCGACGGCGATCGCCCGGTTGAAATCGACGATCGGCGATGGTGTCACCGCCGCCAGGGCGTCATACAGCTCGACGATGCGCCCCCAGTTCGCCGCCGCCGCCGAGGCGGCGGCGGCGTGACATTGCGCGATCGCCGCCTGGAGCACGTAGGGGCCGCGTTCTTGCGCCGCGCGAAGCTCCTTGGTGGCGCGCGCGATCTCTTCCTGGTTCCACCGCGACCGGTCCTGTTCCTCGAGGGTGAGGAGTTCGCCATCCGCGCCGCGCCGCGCGTCCCGCCGCGAGTGTTGCAGCAGCAGCAGCGCGAGCAGGCCGCGGGCCTCGGATTCCGCAGGCATCAGCACCACCACCTGCGCGGCCAAAGCGATGGCTGTCGAGGCGAGCGACGTGTCCGCGAGCGCGGAATAGCCCTGGTTGAACACCAGATAGATCACCGCGAGCACCCCGGCCAGTCGCTCACCGAGCGCCTCCGCCGGTGGCACCAGGTACGGGATCTCGGCATGCGCGATCTTGCGCCGGGCACGCACGAGGCGTTGCGCCATCGTCGCTTGGGGCACCAGGAACGCGGCGGCGATGTCGGCAACCGTCAGACCCGCAACCGTGCGCAGGGTGAGGGCCACGCGCGTCGGCATGTCCAGCGCCGGATGGCAGCAGGTGAAGATCAGCCGCAGACGATCGTCTTCGAGCGGCCCGGTCAACTCGTCCATGATCGCCTTCTCGGCAAGTTTGGAACGCTCGGCCGCCGACCGTCGCAGCGCGTCGATCGCGCGATTGCGCGCGACCGTCGCGAGCCACGCCGCCAGGTTCGGCGGGACGCCGTCGATCTGCCAACGCTGGAGCGCGACGGCGAACGCATCGCCCGCCGCGTCTTCGGCGAGAGCCCAGTCCCTGGTGACGCGGATGATGCCCGCCACGATACGTGCCCAGTCCGACGCATATGCGCGGGCGACCGCCTCAGACGCGGCCGTCATGCGAGAGGAGGTGCCACGGGGCGGATCTCGATGCGACCCCGCCGCGCCATCGGATGCCGCGAAACGTAGTCGATGGCCTGGTCGAGATCGGCGCACTCGAGCAGATCGTATCCGGCGATCCACTCCTTGGACTCCGTGAAGGGGCCGTCCGAGACCAGCACCTCGCCATTGCGGACCCGCACCGTCGTGGCGTCGTCGATCGGACGCAGCGCATCGCCGCGTATGCGTATGCCGCGCCGTTCGCCCTCGTCGAGCCAGTCGCGGATCTCGTTCTCGGCTTCGACCGGCGCACCGGGCTCGGTGTCGGTGGCGATGAAGAGCATGTATTCCATGAGTCCTCCATACTTATGACACCCTCATATAGGGCGCTCTGTAGATGCAACGAATGGCGGACGGGGGGAAACGACAAGTGCCGCCATTTACTGCCCTGGCGCACGATACAGTCCGGAGAAGGTCTGCGGCTTCCGGGGCAGCCGCAGATCGGCGAGGGTCGGCGCTGGTCGCCGGGGGGACGGCGACGGGGTACACTCGGCATGGCGCAGGGGGGCGTGGACAGGTGAGCAGGGCAGGGGCGCGAGGGAACGTGGGCGGGGCGATGCGGCGGCGGACATTCTGCTTGGGATTCGGGGCGCTCGCCTGTGGGAACCTGCTCGCCGCTTGCGGGGCGGCTGCGGATACTTCCCCCACCTTCGACCCCAGCGGCACCCACGCGCGCCTCGCCACCCTCGATGTACCCGGCCTCACACGCATGATCGCCGCCGCATCGCCGCAAGGACAGGAGATCACGCGCGGGCTCTACCTCTACTACGGACAGCAAGAGGTCGATAGCTTCGACGCGCCGACCCTCGCCTACATGCTCGCACCCGGCTACCACCGCCTCTCCTATCATCTCTTCGAGGCGGACGAACTCGCCAGACCCTGCTACGCCGACTTCGTCACCAACTACCTGCTCGACCCCGGCCCGCCCCTCGCCGTCCCCAGCGGCTTCCCCTATCCCGCCGTCCTCCGCGAGCGTGACGAGCGTGGCATGGCGGTCGTGCAGGTCGGGCGGGTGGTGCTCAGCGTGATCGCCGCCGGGACCAATCCGGGCTTTGTCACCGCCCTGACCCTCGGCGGCACGGCCCACCTGGAACGCCTCCTGGCGCGGAGTGGATGAGGTCGCGCCCGCGTCCGCGCCGTCTCAGCGGACGTCCGGGCCGTCCGCACGCCGGACGTAGGCCGCGCCCGCGTCGTGGGTGACGACGATCGCCAGCGCGTGGCGCACGGCCAATGCGCGGACGGTCTCCGCCACCCGCAGGATCGCGGTATCGCCCAAACCGGCGAGATCAATCTGAAGCCCTTCCCTGCACTCGCCGTGCAATTCCCGCAATGCCGAGAGTACCAGCGCCGCCACGACCCCGGTGCGGCGACGCCCCAAAGACGCGCGGCGCGACCCGCCGCCAGCGACGGCGTACCCGCCCGCTCCTCCGCTCCTCCAAATGGTTGTGCAGGGCCAAATACACCCCCGGGGCGCGTTTGCCAGCGGTGCCACACCGCCCCATCCGCTTCAATCGTGAAGACTTCCGGCCGTCCGTACCCGGTCAGGGCGAGGGCCGGGACGCCGGCGGACGGCCAGGTGCCGCCGCAGGGCTACGGGGGGCCGAAGTCGCCATTCGGTGCAGTCTGCACGATCCCCGCCTCGTCGCGCAAGGCCACCACCAGCCGATCAGCCCCAGCGCGCGCCACGACCGGATCGGTCCCCACGCCCCACGACTCGCCATGCCAGCGCCAGCCGACGAGCGCGGCGTTCGGCGCGATCCGCCCCGAGCAGGAAGTTTCGGGTCGCCCATCGGCGTTGGCAACGAGCGCCGGACAACCCGGCCACGGCCCGTTGATCACCCACCAGCCGCCGAACGCCGCCCCCGCCACTCTCTGCCAGCAATGGTGCAGGACGCCGTCCTGCCCCGCCACGACAGATTCGAGGCGTCCGTCATTGTTCTGCATCACCGCGCCCTGCCGCCGCTCGCCCATCGCCCCCGCACCGACTCGCGGGGCACCATGCGTCCCCACGAATGAGCATCGCGCGGCGCGGCGTTTGCCCCCCTCCGGCAGGCACGACGAAAAGGTGCTATACAACGGTCCCGGCTGCGCCGCCGACTGGCGCGGGTGCAGGGTGCGATCAGGGAGGAGCGCGGTAATGAGCGGAACGACGCGAACGCCGCCGGTGCTGACCGGTGCGGAGCAACTGCGCTTGGAAGGCTTCGCGCGGCTACGCGGGCAGCGGGTGGGGCTGCTGACCAACCCGACCGGCGTGACCGCCGATCTCGTCTCGCTCGTCGATCAACTGGCGGCGGCGGCGGGGGTCACGCTGGCCGCCCTCTTCGGGCCGGAGCACGGGCTGCTGGCGAGCGCGGCGGAGGGGGAAGAGATCGGGGAGACGCACCACCCACACCTCGGCATCCCGATCTATAGCCTCTACGGAGAGCGTCAGGCACCGTCCGAGGCGAGCCTCGCCGGACTCGATCTCCTGATCATCGATATCCAGGACGCGGGGGTACACTTCTTCACCTACATCTCCACCGTCGCGCTGGTGTTGGAAGTCTGTGGGCGGGTCGGCTTGCCGGTCCTGCTCCTCGACCGCCCGAACCCGCTCGGCGGCACGATCGTGGAGGGGCCGCTCGTCGAGCCAGGGCTGCGCTCGTTCGTCGGCCACCTACCGATCCCGATCCGCTACGGCCTGACGATCGGCGAGCTGGCACGCTTCGCCAACGCCACGGAGGGCTACGGCACGACGCTGGAGGTGCTGCCGCTCCAGGGCTGGCGACGCACGATGCGCTACGCCGCTACCGGCCTCCCCTGGGTGATCCCCTCGCCGAATCTGCCGACGCTGGCGACCGCCAATGTCTATCCCGGTACCTGCCTCTTCGAGGGGCCGACGATCAGCGAGGGGCGCGGCACCACCCTGCCGTTCGAGCTGATCGGCGCACCCTGGCTGGACGGGGAGCACCTCGCCGCCGATCTCAACGCGCTGGACTTGCCGGGTTTGCGCTGGCGACCGGTCGCGTTCACGCCGCGCTTTGGCCGCATCTACGTGGATATCGCCTGCTTCGGGGTACAACCCCACCCGACCGATCTCGACACCTTCCGCCCGGTGACGGCGGCGCTCCACCTCCTCGCCGCGTGCCGCGCGCAGGATCCGGCGTCGTTCGGCTGGCGCACGCCGTGGGGGGGCGGGCAACACCGCCCGATCGACCTCCTGGCGGGGACGAGCGCGGTGCGCGAGGCGATCGACGCGGGGGTAGCGCCCGACGAACTGGTCGCGGGCTGGGCGGCGGAGATCGCGCGCTTCCAGGCCGCGACCATGCCCTATCGCCTCTACGAGTGAGCAGCGCGCCCGCTGGCTCGCCGCCGAGCATGCTTGACACCCGGGCGTATGCTGAAGCTACGAGGCGGACAGGGGACGGCAGGATTCGCACCGGCATGGCCCCTACAGGTGAGAGGCGGCCATGCGTCTATTCCACGAACGTCGCGAATTGATCGCCTACGACCCCGTCGAGGGGCGGGGTGTTTGGGGGGCGCGACAGTGCGACACACCGCTGATCGTGCAGATCAGCGGCGCACTCGGGCTGACGGTCACCGTCGTGCTCGCCACCGGCGTGTGGCTCATGCCGCCGCGCGATTGGGGCGGCGCGGTCCTCGCGGGCCTCGCCACGGCGGTCACGCTGCGCGGCATCATCCTCGCCATACGCCACCTCAGCGGGGGCGGCTGGCAGGCATGGCGGCGATATCGGGCGAACGCGACAGCGATCGATCGGCTCAGCATCGGCGGCGCGGGCGCGCTCTTCCTGTTGCTCATCAGCGGCGGCGGCGGGGTCGGCCCAGCGGTCCCCATCATCGAGGCGACGCTCGCGGCGATCGGCACCGGATTCTTCCTGCGCGGCCTCCTGATGCTGCTCAAGTGGCCCTGAGTCGCGAGAATGTGCGCGGAGACGGCAAATACGACTACTGCATACCTTGACGCCCACCACCATCGCGTCCGCCGAACGCGGCGAGCCCCCGTCGGCCATGAATACCGACGGGGGCTCGCGTTCATCGTCGTCGGGTGCGCTTAACCGCGCATCCAGTTGGCGATGTTCCAGGTCAGCGAGTAGGCGGTCTGCTGGATGCCGCTATAGCCGGTCGTGTACGCGAATGGCCCCTTGCGCGAGACAAGGCCGATGTAGACGGCGTCATCGAAGAGCATTTGCTGCTGCTGGAGGAAGAGCACCTTGCGCTTCGCCGGATCCATCTCCCCCTTCGACCGCGCGATCAGCTTGTCGTAGTCGGCGCTCTGATAGCGCGGCACGTTGTTGAGACCCCAGCCATTCGCCTTGTTCGGGATCTGCGCGATCGTGAACGAACCGAAGAAAGCCTGCGGGTCGGGGGTATCGGGATTGGTGGTATACATCTCCAGGTCGATGTAGAAGTGGGCGGCGGTGTCGATGTTCCCGGCATCGGTGGCGAAGAAGATCGCCGAATCGACCGACTTCAACTCCGTCTGGCAGCCGAGCTTCTCGAAGCCATCCTTGATCAGTTGCTGCTCCTTCTGGCGGAGCGGGTTGATCGTCGTGGAGAAGACGACCTTCATCGGGACACCGCTCTTGGCGCGATACTGGCCGCTCTTGGTCCACCCCGCCGCGTCGAGCGCCTTACCCGCCGCGTCGAGATCGAAGGTCCACGGCAGATTCGGGTTGACGAGCGACGCCGGGCTATTGAAGAACGCGGCGGTCGGATCGCCCGCCGGGCCGTAGAGGGACTCGGACATCGTCTTCCGATCGACCGCCTTGGTGAAGGCCAGACGCACGGCCTTATCCGCGAAGAAGGGGTGCGGAGTCTTGACCGACGAGCGCTCGCCGGTCGTCGGATCTTCCTTGTTCGGGTCGGTGAAGTTGAAGTAGATCCGCTCCACGCCGAAACCGGGCTGGAAATCGACCTTCCCCTTCGCCCCGGACGCGGTCAGCTGGCTCAGGATCGCCTGCTCGACCTGCAAGTTCCAGGCGAGGTTGTAATCGCCGGTCTGCAAGACGGCGCGCGCGGCGGAGACGGCATCGCCACCCCCCTTCCATTCGAGCCGATCGAAGAAGGGGCCGGTAGCATGGCGCCAGTTCGGGTTGATATCGAACGAGGCGCTATCGCCGGGGGCGAAGTTGGTCGCCTTGTACGGCCCGGTCCCGATCGGCTTCAGGTTGCCGCTGAAGTTCTGGGCGTTCGCCCCCTGCCCATCCTTGAAGAGGTGCTGTGGCAGGATCATCCCGTAGTAGCCGACGAACGGGATATACCAACCCGGCGTCGGTGCGCCGAACGTGACCTTCACGGTGTAATCATCGGTCGCCTCGACCTTCGACACCCCGTTGAAGTTCTCGATCGTCACGGCGGCGGTCTTCTCGTCGGTGACATACTGCCAGGTGAAGACGGCGTCCTTCGCGGTGAATGCCTCGCCGTCGCTCCACTTCACGCCCTGCTTCAGCTTCCAGGTGACGCTGGTGCCATCGCTGGCGAGGAGGCCATTCTCGATCGAGGGGATGCTCTCGGCGAGGAACGGCACCAGCGTGTCGTCCGGGCCGTAATCGGCGAGCGGCTCGTAGACGACGCGCGCGAAGTCGGAATCCTTGGTCCCCTGGTTGAGGTGCGGATTGAAGGTGGTCGGAGCCTGCCAGTAAAGAATCTTCAGCGTGCCGCCGCCGCCACGCTTCTGCGGTGCCGGACCGAGGCCACCGCCAGCGGCGAGCGGACCCTTGCTGGCGGAGCCGAGGCCGCCGCCGGCACCTGTTGTTGGGGTCGCACCGATCCCTGCTGGGGTCGCGCCGGCGCGGGTAGCGGTCGCCACACCGGCACCCGTGCCACTCGCCGCCGTACCCGCAGCGGTGGGGGAAACGCTGGCGGCCCCGGTGGCGGTGGTCGGCGCGACGGACGCGGCGGGCGCATTCGTGGGGGCGACGGTGGTGGTCTCGCCGCCACAGGCCGCGAGGAATCCGGCGATTCCCGAGGCGGAGAAGCCGAGCGCGGCGGCGCGCGTAATAAACGCACGTCGTCCAAGCGTGCCGTTCGTGAATTGACGCATCAAATCCTGCGGTTGGGGGATGCTGGTCATGACGATACTCCGACATTCCAGCGCGCGATAAGTTACCTACTCAACACCGAGCAGCATCGCACACCGTACACAATCAGCGATAGTAGCACCAAAAACACAGCCGCTCAACCCGCGCGCCAGGGGATAGATCCGATCAGAGGCCCAACAATGTCCATTACAGCCCTTTGCAGGGTAATGTAGTGGGAGTGGTAGGCGAATTCGGCGGCGCTTCCCCGCTCACCACGGCTATGACACCGCTAACCTAACCTTGCAAAACGCTGTAGGATTCAGCGCGAAGTCGCTTGCCTGCCATCGCCATCCGCCCATCCAGGCGGCTACGCTTGCCCTCCAACGAGATAATCCCGCGCGCTGGTACCGACGTATCAGTCTGTGGATGCCAACCATAGATCCATGTTGACCGTATCGGCCTTGAATAAGCCCTGGCTAGCGCGCGCCACGCGGCTATACTACGCGGCATGGATGTGTCGATCGTGATCGTCAACTGGAACGGTGCGCGCTTGTTGCCGGTGTGCCTGGATGCGCTGCGTGCACAAACCCGCCCTGCCGACGAGATCATCGTCGTGGACAACGCCTCGACCGATGATTCGCGGGCACTCCTGGCCGCCCGCTACCCGGAAGTGCGCGTGCTGCCCTACCAGAAGAATCTCGGCTTTGCGGGCGGGATGAATGCGGGGATCGCGGCGAGTCATGGCGCGATCGTGGTGGCGCTGAACAACGACACGATCGCCCGCCCCGACTGGCTCGCCGCGCTCGTCGCCCCACTCGAAGCCGATGCCCACCTCGGCGCGACGATGTCCACGATGATTTTCGCGCATGCGCCGGGAACGATCGCGGCGGCGGGGATCACCGTCCATCGCAATGGTCTGGCGCTCGAAGACCTGCTCGGCACCCCCCTGGCGGCATTGCCCGCCGTGCCACGCCCGATCTTCGGGCCGACCGGAGGCGCGGCGGCCTATCGCCGCACCCTGCTCGATGATATCGGCCACTTCGATGAGGATTTCTTCCTCTATCTGGAAGATGTCGATCTCGCCTGGCGCGCGCGGCTACGCGGCTGGTCCTCGAGCCATGTACCGGGCGCGATCGTGGCGCACCTCTACTCCGCCTCCAGCGGCCAGGGGTCGCCGACGAAGCGGTACTACCTTGCCCGCAATCGCCTCTGGGGACTGCGTAAGAATTTGCCAGGTTCGTTGCTGCGCCGCTATGGGGCGGCGATCGTCGCCTACGATCTCGCGGCCTGCCTTCATGCGCTCCTGACGCGCGACTTTGCCGGGCTGCGGGGAAGACTCGCCGGACTCAGAGGTAGCAAGATCGCCGCGCGGCGCGCTACCATCCAACGCGAACGCACGGCGACAGTGGAGGAACTCGCGCGCTGGCTGCAACCAATCCCCAGCCCTCGCGCGCTGCTACGCTTACAACGCGATCTCACACGCCTCACCACATCGCCGTCTAACGACAGCATATCTGATGCGACCTAAACTTCATGGCGCAGCCAGAGTAGGCCGCTGATGCCAATCAACAGCACCGTATAACGCATCTCGTTGAGCGTGTCTCCCGCGTATCTATCGAGATCGCATGCCCGCACTATCGAGGGAAAGCACGAAAGCCGATTGCAGATGGACACAAAAAGGCCCGGTACAGGGGTTCCTGTACCGGGCCTTCGCTGATAGCGGGGGGCGGATTCGAACCGCCGACCTTCGGGTTATGAGCCCGACGAGCTGCCGCTGCTCCACCCCGCGACACCTGGGGACTATTGACTGTAGCAAGTATAGTCGATCCGAGAGAAAAGGGTGCGGTCCGCCCGCGGTGGCCGCGTCTCCCGTGGCGTTGGAACCACAGTACCCGCCGGCGCTGGCGCGTTTCACGATCGGGTTCGGGATGGGACCGGGTGGGTCCGCGCCGCCCTCGACCACGGGCGGGC
>JAABUP010003765.1_pt1 | contig 26300 bp, 26 predicted proteins | sample 5559201 | NCBI WGS metagenome assembly JAABUP01 (sample SAMN10711887, study PRJNA513373) | rock metagenome | isolation source: Antarctica rocks | place: Antarctica | reverse complement strand
TTGCTGTGCTGGCATATTTGCTCCTTCATGCTGCTGCTGGCCTTCCAACACAGCACAGCAGTCTTGCTGTGTTGGAAGGCCAGCAGCAGCATGAAGGAACATCACACCATCCTCTTTGCGTGCCTATTTACTTGTGGTGTGACGTACATGTATGCTGCTGACAGCTCTCTTACACAGCATGATTGCTGTGCTGGCATAGTTGATGGAACGCCTGTAAAGATGCTACAGGCACATAAAAAACCCATAGGCATGCAGTGGTTATGCAGGTTTACACAGAAGTCATCAGCATGCACAGACTGCACAAGGGAAAGACGAAGACAAAGGGAGGACGAAGCACAAGGAGACGCCCGGAAGGGGAGGGGGGTGCACCTTGCCAGTCTCAGGGTCTTTGGCAGCGTACAGGCCCACATCATTGATGTGAGTGTGTGCGAAGTCATCTCTGGTAGTGGCCAGCCCTATGTTGATCTTGCGGGGTAGGTTCACCAACTCAGGATTGCCCTTGCCATGATTGGTAATCATATTGTCAATGGCTGCAGTTGCAGCAGAAGCTGTCAGTGTTGTGCATAGCGCTTGGAGGTGATCACTGGCTGCATATGCGTCAGCTTGTCAAGTTCAGCTTGCCAATGTGACATGTAAGCATTTGTCAAAGTGAAACTCTCAAATCGTCACAACACACAGCAGCAGTAATGCATAGAGCCCATTGCAGCTTGTGGCATCTAAAACACATGTTACCCTAAGCAGTCCATGGCGTATCATGTGGTTACCACATTGTGGTATGTAATCACAAAATCATGCTGGATAGAGGACCATGCATGAGACAGCCAATTGATTATGATACATTGGCCTGACAAAGTAGAGCATGCAAGAAACGAGGGTGGGGTAGTTATGGGGGGTAAGGGGGTGGTCACCTTTGCAGAGGGGTCTGGAGTCCACAAATTCGTGGGGGTCAATTCCCGCAATGGGGCTGCCGGTCATGTTACGCACATTGTCCATGCCTGCGTATCAAAAGCAACTAGACCTTTCAATCAGATCTTGCAATACATATATGTATACACAATCACGTATGCTGTACGTGTACATATGGATGTAAATCAATCTTTCGGCAACAAAGTTTTGTATTGTATTGTGTGTCTTCCATGTACAACGCATTGCCAGGGGGCCTGCAAGCACTGCTGATTGTCACAGCTAGTAAACTGAGAGCTGAGCACTGCATGTGCTCTGCCCAAAGCAACCCTGAAACACCCAAGTGCATGTACAAGCAAGGGGTGACATCTCAACACAACAGGTAAGGAACAATGACGCAACATTTTCAAGAGTAACAAGTGATGTTGCCCCTGTATGGACCGTGTCCGCCCCATGATTGCATAATCAGAAGTTACCAGCATGCCACATCAGCTCTGACAGCATTAATATGGGACGTCAAGAAATGACTCTGTTTTCATGCCTTATGTACGCAACCCCAAGCCTCAGACTACGACTGTACATTTGCAGGTTTGCAAACAGACTCATCAAGCCTATCCCATCATAGATGCAATCCATCTATGATGAGGCATGTTCTTGATTTAGAACAAACTCAAGACAATTTCTGAGAAATGCTCTGGGAACACCAGACTGCTGACAAGCAGTTACCAGCCTATACAGGTGTATGCCCCACACCCTGCAGTTCACTCATTATGTCCCCTGCAAGCCATCAGCACGAATATAAAAGCTCATGGGTAACAAATGCTTACCGGTCTGTACAGAAGTAAGCCCCACGTCCTGCAGTCCATTCATGATGTCCCCAGCGTCTTCAAGAGGAACACCTCTGAGCTGGATGTTGGCGCGCGTTGTGATGTCCAAACACCCCTTCTCACCGTACTTCCTGACTGCGCCACCAAGGAATCTGGCCTGCTCTGCTGTGAGTTCACCGTTGGGGACCTGTAGTTCACAGTCAAGCTGGGTTATGGCTGCAGGGTGTGGTATGGTGTACACAGCAAGGCAAGGGTTCAGTGGGTATTGCAGGGTATGGTATAGTGAATAGGCACAGTCTAGACACTGTCTTGTCACTGTCTAGCTCTGTGACTTAGACAGCTCCCTAGGGTAGATACGCCTGTTACTGAACCTCAGGCTCTTCCGAGTTTTGATCTCATGTATGAAATGGGTGTTTCTCTCAAAATAAGTTTGTGTGTCTTTGTGCCCAAGAGCTATAGTTTAGCAGCCTGCCCAAGTTTGTTGCCTGCACAGTTGGCGATGTCCTCTTCGCTGCCAACTGCATTGCTGCCACACGGCATGACACTCAGGTTATGCTGTATGTCCATTTTGTCTGTTTAGGAGCTCACTTTTTGTCATGGCAAAATCAGGTTCAATGCAAAGCAGGTGGCGCCTGACTATCTATCAGTAAAGACATGGAAAGTCACAGCAGATTATGACAATAACTTGCAGCTGACGATTTGCTGTTCAGCATGCCGAGAAAAACAGTTCATTCCTTGTGTGCACAACACAATGCGCTGTTGCTGCTGTCTTGTATTCAGAGCACAGTAATTCGAAAGGTCTGCCAGTCAGCAATATGTCTTGATGCATGTGTCCCGGCGTGATGCTCATAATGCCAATCAACAGTTGGTGAAGGGGTGTAGGGCAGTATGAGGCCCATCCCGGCATTCTGCTTAGTTTCTAGGGCTGGTCAAACTTTGTTGCAATTTAGGGTTGCAACATACTGAGCCCCAGTATCTATATATGAGTGTGGACCTTGCCACACCTTGAGCCTCATCATGAAGAAGCCAGGCGTCCTCTTGCGTCTGTGGAAGAGGCCGGACCACTTCAATCGCAGGTCAATGTCATCCAGCTCCAGATCCTCCCAGGTAGTCTTGCCATCCCTACAGCATAATCCAGCATTAGAAGAAAAGAAGGAAAAGAAAAGACTACGTTTTTTGGCATTGATTAGAAAAAACCCTGAGGGTGATATACATTGGGGTTCTCTGACCCAACATCAAGTAAGCACCATCACTCAACCCTACAACATAACCCAGCACCAAGCAAGCACTGTCACTCAAGGTGAAAGCCGCAATAACAGGTAGCCAAACTCTGATGACAGCTTTTCGATGTCTGTGGGTCAGCTGTTGATCTTCACAGTGCTCCGGTTATGCATGTGTTGATCACAGCAAAGCAGTCACCTCTAGACACAGCAGCAGCAGGTAAAGCAGTTTCATGAGTTTGGTCATGAGACACATGTCTTTCCCTAGTAGGTACTGTTCTGGCAGTCAGCGGTCAACAATGCAGGTTTACTGTAATTTGGATAGAGACAATGTATGCTGCAAGCAGCCAACACCGACACATTTCCTGTATCTGTCTACAGCAGTTGTTTTCCGATGCAGAGCTGCAGGCCTTGTCAGCAGCTGTCTCCTGACTACAGCAATCTGCTGTAACTGGCTAAATCCGGGTCGTGCAGTTAGGACAATGGATTAACCTGGTGTGAATGGGATACCATGCACATTGATGCAGGCAATGCAGTCCCTTGAGAATATGACAAGGCCTAGAACCTGACTGAGCATATGTGGCGCCACCAAGACAGGTTGGACCAGGATTATAAATGCACTCCATGAATGAGTGCATTTCACAATTCACAATTCAATGACTGCATTCCATAATTGAATGAGTGCACTTCGTGAGTAAACGAGTGCTTGCCAGTAAGACCTTTAGGTAAAGGTGAATTTACCAACTGCTTGTGTTGCAACACTGGGTAATCAGCTCAGACAAGCTTCAGAGAAGCATGCAGGTCTACCTGATGAGTTGACCTAGCTCGTGCACTTCTCCCCACATAGCGTGACCGCCCTTCTTGTTCTTCAGCTTCTCAATCTTGTTGGCCTTCTTGGCCAAGGCACGTTCCTGCATGCACAACAAAACGTCAGTAGTGTGCTGATGTCAGCAAAAGCATTTGCCGGTGTCAAGAGACTCAGCAAGTGTGATTGATTGTGTGATGTATGCAGAAAATGGTGTTGAGGGCATGCCTCAAAGCACGCATGGTAGGGACTATGGCAAACGGTGAAAAGCAGTTGCAATTTTCTGCTGCCACTTGCATGAGTTGCTAATGATTTACGCAACGCAAGGTGAGCTTATGTTACTCAATATGTGCTGAGTGCAGGCTGCTAACAAAGCACCGTCATAAGTTTTGCATGCATTGCTACTAGCTTGTACGACAATGAGCCTCCTGCATCTAGGCTGGGTGCATATGGAATCAATGAAGCATTGTAAACGCATCTCCTGCATGAGAGACACGCTGTGCTGCACAAGCACGCTGCTGGTCATGGCAGGACACTTGTGTATATGTGTGACAGCACGTATGGGATCAAGCAGTGCGAATTTGAAGGCCTCGCACCCTTGCTTCGTTAGTCAAAAACTTCAGACCACTGGCTTCGTAGTCCAAGCCTTGCTCATCAAGCATGGCCTGAACAGCTTCGCTGACAGGCTCTGGCTGAGCAGGTGGGAAGACATCGTTGATTTGAAACTCGACGCCTTTCTCGACTGCGGTGCCGTTATCTGCCACAGCAGCGCTTGCACGCACTATAGCAGCGGGCTGACGACGGCTGCGTGTTACTCTGCTACTAGGACGTGCAGACACTCCAGAAGGCAAGACGGTGCTGTGAGCGCTGAGATGCAACGACTGCATGATGCCTGCGAGTACAACAGGAGCCACCCGTCAAGCTCATGCAACTTGTTGCAAGGCAGGATGGACACAACCAGAGGGGCAGTGCCACCAGTTGAGTGCATGTGCAGGAGGGACAGCAGGTGCAGAAGCAGTCGCAGAATCCAGTCAGAATAGAGCTGAGCATGCACATAACACCCTCGAAGTCTGCCGTCCTTACTTGGATTATACTCTTTTTGGTGCTTGATTGCTTCAACACGGCTGCAAAGCGAGATCGTCGCACGGATCAACCTGGTTCCCTTGCACGTCTTGCGGTCAGTAAACTGTTGGTCGATACAAGGAGAATTGTATTCAACTAGCAGGTGGCTGCAAGCCTCGGTGCTTATTGCTGCTTCTTGATGTCGTTGCGCAACTACCTGTCTTGTTTTGATGCCTTGCAGTCACGGCCAGGCTGAATTGCAGATCGAAACAGCGCGTCCACGTGACCAAAGGTTTATACCCCTCGCCCTTGTGATCCCAAACTGCCCGTTAATTTGAGGCATGTGACTCATTTCGAGGCTCCACGTGACCCCTGCAAGCCTGGTCCCGCGACAGGTTGGGACAAGTTTGCAGACCTCTATTCAGTTCTCTTGCGCGCAGACTTGCTCATCTTCGACGCGATCCCTGCATCTGATAGCCTTTCTGCATCCTGAGTTGTAAGCTTCTGTTGCGGTTCAGTCGTCCATTACTAGCGTCGTCACCATGGTGGGATCTGTGCGCCTGGGTGCTGCTGCTGCTTGCATGCTATTCTGCTTGGTCGGGCTTGCCTCTGCCAACGTTCCCATCTCAAACCCTACGAGTGAGTCGAATACGTCAATTTGCTCTGCTGGTATTCGTTGTTGATGACAGCTCTTTAACGGCAGCGCTGGCCTTGTTGCAGCTTTGACCTCCCTGAAGACAATCCTTGGAGTCACCGTCAGCTACCTTATTGATGGTCAGTCAGTAGCTGGAAATACCAGCTGTACATCTCAGGCTTTCGGCTCAGCTTGCCTGCCCAAACTTCACGCCGCTAACTCCAACTACAAGGTCATGATAAACTACAATGTGCTGTCGAACGCCACCCTCGAGTCCTCGGCCCACGTCCTGCTGAAGGTCTGCTACGACAAGACCTCAACAGTTGACCGCGCGTGGAGGAAAGCAAACAACATCCTTGTGGTGAGTAATCGTCCTTTAGTCGTGCTTTTGGCTGTTTGTGCTCACTGTTCCTGCATATACTGGACATACCTGAGTGCTGTCAAGCCATGGTAAGATTGTATCTTGCTACTGCAGCTGGACAAGCAATGTGCTTTCACAGTCACCACAAAAGCCACCCTTCCTCCCACCAGTGGTACAGCCACCTGGATGCCACCAGCCACAGCACCTAATGCTGGTTACTTTGTTCGTGCCTATGCTATCTGCCCAAATGCTACCTATGGCACTTCTCCGTGTGGCTACGGCAATTCCAAAGGATTCTTTGAGGTTCAGCAGGTTGACTCTCGGCCGACCAACCTGAAGGGCGCTGTCATTGGAATGTGTTTTGCCGGTCCAGTGTTTTTCTTTGCCTACTTTGGTGTGGACACACTTTTGACCAGGCATCAAAGATGCCAAGGTGATTTTAACAGCAGCGCTTGCAGCATTCCCAGGAGCTGAAGTTCCACCTCATACAAATACTGGTCCTGAGTATACATTTCATTGCGCCTGTATTATACTGTATTGGTATATGTGCATCAACTTTTTCTGAATAAGACAAGCTTTACCTGGCATCAAAGCAGCTTGTTAGTTCCCTTACTGGAGTCGCACGGTCATTCACTTCTAGTCTGACTTGTTGGCTGATGAGTTCCAACAGCTACACATATGTTGATATGGCAATGTTAGTTTAGGTTGATGCTCAACTTGGATTTAGCCTGCGGTAACAATGTGATCAATTTTCAACCTCAATGTCAATCAGATGGCTGAGTGCTGAGGATACGTCACGAGCACCTGCCACTTTTGTAATGACTTGTAAAACGTTATGACACAGCTGCTTGTTAGACATAATTGTTGAATTATGCAGTGGCCCTTAGACATTTTCGGTCAAGCCATTCATGAACATACTAGCACATGCTAGTAACACTTAGTCAGCTTCTGCGATAGCTGCAGTTACTAACCCGCTTCCTGCGTCCTAGCGGCCTGTTGAGTACTATATAAGCTTCAGACTTTGGTTCACCGAATACACAGTTAGCGATCAAGTCCTCTTGTAAATATTGTGTCAAGTCAAGCTTGCAAGTCTTACTTCAACAGCTTCTGGGCCCTCACACGTTGCTGTGAGCCGAGCCGTGCAGACTCGTTGATCGTTACGATCAGTGCAGAGCGTTGTACACATCGTGTCTCAAGGTGCTAATTGCAAGAAGCAGGCGCAGCAAAACGCAGACAGATGGCGACTGAGAGCCGTATTCAGATCGACAAACTCGACAACCAAAACTGGGGTATCTGGAGAAGACAACTCGAGCCAAGTCTTAGGACTCATCCATGGCCAGCTCCAGCTCAGCGATGCCTACCTTTCTATGGCAGACGACGTCGCCACAGCCAAAGCCCTGTGAGACAAGCTTGAGGCAGCCTTCACTGCACAGAACAACGCCAGACGCCTTCTGCTCAGACAGGAGCTGAACAGCCTCAAGAAGGCACCGACAGCTCTGCAGAGTGGATCGCAGAATTTGTCGCGCGAGCCAAGGAGCTTGCTACCAACCTGGAAGCAGTAGGGCACAAGCCAGAAGACTGAGAGGTCTCACTGTCACTCTTGGCAGGCCTTCCAAAGGAGTACAGCGTGCTGGTCACCATCCTGGGAACACTCAAGCAGACGCAGACCCTAGATGAGCTTCTGCCATCCATGCTGCAAATGGAGCAGCAAATCAGAGCAGATGAAAGAGAGACACTCCCTATCTATGGAGCAAGGGACGGCATACGCAGAAAGCAGCCAAGGCAAAACCAGCAGCACAACAGCAGGTCAGACATACCTAGATTCCAAGGCAGCTGCCACTATTGTGGCAAGAAGGGCCACATGGAACCAGAGTGCCGTACTCGCAAGCAGGATCAGCAAGGCATCCGCACAGTAGCATATGGCGCTTCAGCAGTAGGGGCATCCAGCGATGACTGGGTTATTGACTCAGGTGCATCCAAGCATCTGACACCTCACAGGCAGCACTTGCGCAACTACAGAAACGTGGCACCAAACTCAGCTGTCACCTTTTTCAATGGGCACCAAGCAGCAGCTGTTGGGCAAGGAGAGGTGATATTGCGTGTCCAGACAGCCAGCGGCTGCACAGATGTCACCCTTGGGGCAGTGCTCCAAGTCCCAGAAGCCACAGTCAACCTGTTCTCAACCAGGCAGGCCATGAACAGTGGCGCACAGATCACATTCAGAGACAACAGATGCTTTGTGTCAAGCGATGACACAATGACCATGGAAGGGGTCAGCCAGAGGGATGGAACCATGGTGATCAGGCAGAGCAGGCAGCAGCCAACATATGCACTGGCAGCCACAACAGCAGCCAAGCAATCACCAGAGCTATGGCATATGCGCTTTGGACATCTTGGCTATGACAACCTCTTCAAGCTGAAGAACAAGCACATGGTGGAGGGCATCTCAGTGCCAGCTGAAGCCTTTAAGGAGCAGCAGCAGCAGAAGCCATTCTGTGAGGAATGCACAATGGCCAAACAGCACAGGCTCCCATTTCCAGACTCAGGCAGCAGCAGCTCAAGCTTACTAGAGCTCGTACACATAGATGTCTGTGGCCCCCTTCAAGTCAAGTCAACTGGAGATGCAAGGTACCTGGCAACCTTCATTGATGACTACTCAAGACTGTGCCATGTGGTGCCATTGGGATACAAGTCAGAAGCAGCACAGGCAGTCAGAGCAACCATTAGCTTATGGGAAACTCAGACTGGCAACCGCTTGAAGGCAGATCGCACAGACAGAGGCACTGAGTACGTCAACTCAGAGCTGGAGACCTACTTCAGTGACAAGGGTGTGATCCACAACACCATAGCACCCTACACACCAGAGCAGAACGGAGCGGCAGAGCGCTTCAACCGCACATTGATGGAAAGGGTGAGAGCCATGCTGCTTGATGCCAAGCTTGGAAGTGAGCACTGGGCAGATGCAGCAAGCACAGCCACCTATGTCAAGAACAGGAGTTCATCCAGTCACAGCAGCCAGACACCGTGGGAGCTCTTCTTTGGCAGGAAATCAGACGTCTCAGGCATGCGAGTGTTTGGGTCCAAGACATACGTGCATGTGCCAAAACAGCTCAGGCGCAAGCTGGATCCACTCAGCATTGCAGGCATCTTCGTTGGATATGAGCCCAACTCCAAGGCGTACAGAGTGCTAATGGACAGCGGCAAGGTGCAGATATCAAGAGATGTCATCTTCCTCGAGAGGGTCCCATCAGCAGCCAACAAAGCAGCTGCCTCAGAAGCTGAACAGGCCAACAACAAGGTCAGCGCCAGAGTACCTGACCGTCCAATCACTGTGCAAGAAGACAACAGTGAAGCAGACAGCACAGGCATCGATCTGGGCCCCACATACTCCACTGACTCAGAAGCTGAGGCAGAAGCTACTCAGGCAGCCACTGAGGAAGCTGAGCCAGCAGCTGAGGATACAGCTGCCACCTCAGCTCAGGAGACTCAGCAGTCATGCTTTCCTCAAAGGGAGAGGAAGCAGCCTAAACAGATCTACAAAGCCCAGGCAGCAATGGCAACTGAGCTTGAGGAGCCTCAGACCTATGCAGAAGCAATGCGGGCTCCAGATGCACCTCAGTGGAAGCTTGCAATGGATGAAGAAATGACGTCCTTGCGAGAGAACAGCACATGGACCTTGGAGCAGCAGCCTTAAGGGGTCAAACCAATTCCAGCCAAGTGGCTGTTTAAGCGCAAGCAGGACGCCTTGGGCAACATTGAGCGGTACAAGGCCAGACTAGTAGCCAAGGGCTTCAAAGCTATCCAAAGCTATCCAAAGCTTTTGTCAAAATTGAAGGAGCAATGAAGGAGTTCAGAAGGAGCAATGAAGGAGTTTTTGAACTCCTTCATCGCTGGCATCTTCGAGAAGATCGCAGTTGAGACAGCTTCCCTGGCCAGATACAATAAGAAGCCCACTGTGACTTCTCACGAGATTCAGACCGCAGTGCGCCTTATCCTGCCAGGCGAGCTTGCCAAGCATGCTGTGTTAGAGGGTACCAAGGCTGTGAACAAGTTTACATCTGCCTAGAATCTTACTACCGTACTGATTCATACCTTTAAATGGTGTTATTGTCGCAGGAAATTGGGAAGATGTTCAAAACCTTTTATACAACAATGCCCGCATGTCTTGCTTGAATGTGCGCATGCTCGCAACCCTGTTTAACAACTCTTCACAACCACAAGTGGACAGTCCACAAAATCACTCAATTGCACTCATTGGTCCACAGTGAACATCCACTGATGGTACAGTAGCATTTTGGGACCTATTGAGACTGATGTAAGCATGTTGACAAATGCCCATAGCTTACATGAACTTCGCGTCATTTGTTTTGAGTCGACACAAAAGCCTCACAGCTTTGCCACTGCAACATCTGGGTGTGCTAGCAGCGCGCTTGGGCTCATGAAACACATGTGAAGCACAAAACATTGTTGCCGGCTGCATTATGCCGTGTGAAAAGCAGTGAGCTGCGTGTCCCAGGGGCAAGTTCTCTGTCATGATAGCTGGTCAGTCGTAGCAAGCAGATATATGCAGTAATTCCAAGCCTCTCACTACAAGCAAGATGTGAACTCCTCCTGACAAGGTAGATTGCAAGACATATTCAAGTCTTTGGTACTACTATGTCACCTGGCCGGGCCTCTTCTCTATCACCATATCATTGCCATGATACTCCCTTTCCAAACCAAGGCCTCTTTGCTGCATGTCAGTGGCCATGCAGCAGCATGACAGCGTGCAGTGTGGAGAGGCCTTCAGCAAACCAGCAGCTTCCCATTGGCAAGCCTGTCACTTGCGCAGCACAGCAACATGCACTGCTTGTGAAGGAGTGGACTCAACAAGAATCCCACAGTGCACTCAAGTTGTCTGCAACACAATGCAGATAGTTGTAAGAGCTAGGCATTTGTTTCCACGGTAGTGTATTTCACATCACCACATTCTGTGGACCACACATCTGCTCTGTTTGGCAGGCAATCTGCTCTGACGTGGTGTGCACTGATGTAGTATTGCAAATGTCAAGCAATTCTGCCAAATTGGTGCAAGTACCCTTGGAGCAGAGGGTGGTGTTAACATAACACCATTTGTTATCGAGAAAGCGATCAAGATCGTAGCTCATCCGCCGAAACCGTAACCAAACCACCTCAGTAACGCCCTAAATCCACTTGACCGAGCAGCCCTTGTAATATGCTTATTCTGACAGACTCAACTAGACCGAGCATTGTACACTTTGCGCGAGCTTGCACACCGTGATACCCATCACACCGGTGTGTCTTGCCAACGACACTTGCCACTACTCGTACAGCTTCAGTCCCTCCATCTGCGCGGTCTATCGTCAACCACGTCAGGCCGTGGCAAGGGAAAGATAGCTGGCAAAAAACAAGTCAGCAGGTCCAGCAAGGCAGGCCTGCAGTTCACGGTGGGCAGGATTGCTCGTTACTTGAAGAAGGGCAAGTTTGCTACCCGCATTGGAGCTGGGGCTCCAGTGTACCTGGTGAGTTCTTTATCTTGTGCGTGAAGCTTGTTGTAAACTTGCTGACTTCGTATCTGGCTTGAACCGTGGTCAATCTTGCACTTATTGCTGTTATCTGTGACGTTCGTGTGAGAGTCTGCTAAAATCCTATGGCGAATGGCAAAGTAAATGACAAGCAAGGTTTCATTCGTTGTTGGCAGCTGTGCTGGAGTACATGGCAGCTGAGGTCCTTGAGCTGGCAGGCAACGCAGCTCGTGACAACAAGAAGACTCGTATTGTATCCCGCCACATTCAGCTGGCCGTCCGCAATGATGAAGGATTGAGCAAGCTTCTTGGTGGTGTCACCATGTCTGCTGGTGGTGTCCTCCCTAACATTCACAGTGTCCTTTTGCCCAAGAAGACAGGCAAGAAAGCTGAGGAATAAATGCCACTGGCCTCACTTATAAAAATCGAATGGTGTTGTTTCAACACCACCAGCTGTGAAGCTCTCTTGTCCAGGCATGCCTCTCATGATTATCTTATATTGCCGCATCAACGGACACTAACTGTTCACAGCTTTGCTGATGACCTGATCATCACACGGGTACTAACAGATGTACAGCAAAGTCATACTTGGTCATTAAAGCGCTATGCTGCATTGAACAAACACTTTGTCAAAGGCTTGCCTGCAGAATGTACAGCTGCAGGCACTTAAGACTGCTCAGAGACGTCTTTGCAATACAGTCCAGAAGGTTCATTTGCTTAGACTGTGCGCACAAGTCATCAAACAAGGCCAGTTGTATTCATAATACAAGACGGTTGGCAAATTGGTATCTACTGTGCACATGGACTACGCTGACATACCTATTCCTCCATGAGCCTTGTTCTTGGCATTGAGCTGATTTGCCATCATGCTGATTTGTTCATGAAAAATTTGCTTCATCTCTGCTATGTCTTCCTCTAATTGATCGACCTTTTCGTTGCGCTCTCCCAGCAGCTCAAGCACAGTGTCGTATCTCTGGTATTGTTCCTGAAACATGCAACATACATTGTCAACAGAACAGCATTGTCAGATTTTGATTTCCTTTCAGAACAACAAGGTTTTGACAGACGTGATAGCCATGAGGGTGACTCAATGCAGAATGCACAGCTACAGAGTCACAAGTACTTAGAAGCACATGCTCGAAATGGGGTTCACTATTACTGAGAAAACTCCTTTTACCAGATGCACTTGCACTGCACATCTTCCAAAAGCCTCCTTGCCAACTCCCATATAACAAAATAGCAATACAATACCTTCACTCCCTGCATTGAATGTATGATGCAAGCAGTCGCGCTCAGCTACACAGCCATTGTCTACCAAAACCTGCATGCACTGATGTAGAGGCCAATGCAAGCACCTGCATCTGCTCTTCTAGTTGCTTGGACTGTGCAGCACTCCTCTCAGCAGCTTCAGCTCTTTCACAAGCTTTCAACAGCTCAGTGTGAACACGCCGCTCAGCTGCTTCAGATGTCAGCAACCTGCGCTCCAAGCTGGCAATGCGCCCTGCTGTTGCTGTCCCATTCCTACCACCTGGTTGCTTGCCGCTTGACATAGACCTGTAGGAATCCATTCAGTCTGGTAGCAGCATTTTCTCTGATTGATTGATTGATTGATTGACTGGAACCTGTGCTAGCCTTTGCTCTCGCATCAGCCATGTTGTTGGCATTGCTCTGTAGTTTATTACACATCACTATATACACTAAAGATTGGTCTGTCAATATGAAAGTTCTGTAACCTTGTCCACATGCCATGAGCTGTGTCAGACGAGTACGTTCTTTCAGCACAAAACAGCTGTATTGCAGGGAAGGCAGATGGCGTTAGGAGTGGCTGGCGCAGCAACAGGATGACGTTCCATAGGAATCTTGACACACTTGTTTGCAGAATGACTCAAACCTGTGCCTTTGCTGTTGTACCTGAGCAGTTCGTCCCATTCATCCCCTCCTTGCTTGGAAGGGCCTGCCACCTCAGCAGCAAAAGCAGAGGATGAGTCATCGGGCATGTGAGAAGACGCTGATGATTGGCAATCAACAGACTTTGGGGTCTCTGCACCACCCTGCCGCTGACCAATGACCAGGGACGGTGTTGAAACAGGCAGTAGAGTTTGCACGTTTTGGCTGCCATGTAGCCGCTGCAGCAAACCCTTGACCCCATTTAGGACAGATGGTCGCCCAACAGGCTTGCTGACCGGACCTGCCAAGGACGTCGGCTGGGAAGTTTTGAGCCTGTCATGCAGCTGCTCATGCTCTGACCTCAGGTCTTTGAGCTGCTGCTGCAGAGCTTGGGTCTGAGCTTGCAGTGTGAGCTGCTGGCTGTTGTGGTCCATTTTGGCAGTGTTTGCTGACGCCAAGGCAGCTTGCAACTGTCTCTCCATGGCACTGCAGCGTTCCTGCATGACATGCCAAGTCAAGGAGGTACATGAGCCTGAGCTGCTGTGCTAGCAAGGCAGATATAATGAAAGTCTGCAGCCCCTGACCGGTCGGCATCAGCTGGCATGCTTGCTGAACGTCTGCTGCATAGGTGCGTATATTGTGTGGGGGAATGAAGAGGCTGCTGTGGCTAAGCATTCAGCAAACAAACAAATTATAGACACAGGGACTCAGGTTGCCACAGACTGGGGTTGGCATAAGCCTGCAGCTATCTACATGAGCCTGAGCAATCAAGCTGTTATCTGCTTGGCACTCGACGCTCAGCGCATCACACATGACCTTGTAATTGAAAAAAGGTGTCCCTTGTGAGTGTGCCCGAGTGGATCCAGAAAAGCTTTCACCTGTTTGTTACCTTGGCTGTGTACAGACACTCACACTCACACAGAATGTATGCTACAAGAGCCGATGCCCTCTCATGGGGTAGGGCCTTACCCTTGGCAGGAATGTAAAGTTACGCTGGCAACCATCTGGATATGCCATGTACAATAGGCCAATCATGACTAAATTAAATGTGTGCTGCACAAAGGGTTCATGGATCACTCACTCGATACCATGTCTTCAGCCTAGGGTCAGGTACGCACAGTCCTGAGTAAACATCAGTATGAGGGCAGTCGAAATTGTCAACAATAATGTGTGTTGATGTGTTGCAATCAGCGTGATCCGTTGTTGTTAAGTGGTGCATGCAATCAATGTGTTGTGGTCAAGTGAGCGCAGCTAGTGTGTGTAGTCCTGAAGGCACTGCACACTTTGAGGTCTCACAGGACATCCCGCAACTTTGTGACTGGGGTAGCAACAGCATTGCTGTCACCCTGCAAAAAAGAAGCTGACAGCTATACAACCATGACAAGATCATGAAATCAGTGTGTGTTTTGCAAATATCTGAAGCCTGTCACTGATTTCTTGCTTACTGAGTGCTTTGAAGCAGGTATACAATGTACAGTGGTGCTGAAGACAACTTGGCAAAGCAGATTTGAGTCTTGCTGTCCGGCTCACCTGCAGCTCAGCAGTCTTCTGCTGCTCAAGATGTAGCTTGGTCCTGTTTTCTTGCAGTCCAGCCTGAGCCTTCAACAGTGCCTGCTTTGCTAGACTGGCAGAAACCTCTGCTCTCTGGGCTTGACCGGCGCTCTGGCGCCCAGCTTCTGTGGCAGCTGCCTGAGCTGACTCAGCCTGTCTGAGTCGCCGTGTGAGGTTCAGCTCTGAATCTTGAGTGGCTCTCTGCTCCTCAGCCGCCTGAGCAGCCATTGACTCAAGCTGCCTGCAAGACACCATGTGACTGTGACGGTGTGATCTTAGTTCACCAGGGCTAGATGAGACGATGCATGTTAATCAATGTCTCCATTGTGTTAGCAACCATTCTTGTGACGATTCATCCTGTGTGGAACTGAGGATGATCAACCGTAAGCTGGTGATGCTAATCAGCATGCAACTCCACACTTAGTTTTGGTGAGAACCTATGTGTCAGCAAGGCTGTCTGCGCACTGCTCCATCACAGATTCAGCTCCATCACACAGACCCAAGGAGGCTGGACCATGCAAGCATGTTTTGCTCAGACAAGGACCGAGAAGCACTGGAGCTTGTTGACAATCAATCCAGTCTTGCAAGGCAACCTGGCACTAAGCTGAAGTGCAGATTGATGTTGCTGCTGATGAGGCTGGACAGTCATTCATTCATTCGGTCAATAGGTGTCTTCCTTGAGGGTCGGGTACATACAACTCTGAGTTGCTCTGCGCTGTTTGAGGTCCTGTTTTGGCAGTCAGCGTACCAACAACACTGCACAGTCGGCAGCTCGAGAGACAGGCCACAACCTGAGCAAAGGCTTGGTGGCTTCAGATGCACTGACAGCCAGCTCAGCCTTCTCAGCTTCCAGGGTGTGGATTTGGTCCTCCAGGCGACCCACCTCCCTCCTCAGGGTGGCCTCCCTTTGGGCCCAGCTAGCCTCTGCCGCCTACACAGTGTACACCATTAGAATGCGTGACACACATAGTTTACACCAATCAGAATCACCACACATGGTGTACAACAACCAGAACACCACACAATTAGAAGACAGAGTGCACAACGATCAAAATACCACACAAAGTGTACACTAGCCAAGCTTCCATGGGAGAACAAGGGGTCACAACTATGGTTGGAGACAGCAGCAGTTTGATTGAGCACAGCTAGCATCGTTTGCCGCATGAACATCATCCTCCAGCAGGGACAGGAAGAGGACCAGATGTGGCCTTACAGGCAATCCGCCTTCCTTCTTGGCGTGGCGTGTTACGGGCCCAGCTTTCAGCGTGTTCAGCCGTGCAGCTGCAACTCCAGTTTGAATTCATGTACTAGCAAACTTGCAAGTGAGCTGAATGTTCCTGCAAGGCCGAATGAACGAAGGCATTTCTAGAAATGAGAGTCAGGCCAGCTGATTGATGACGCTGGTGGTTACTAATTGAGCTGTATGATTAATGTCACACCATTGATGCATCATCAAAACATAAGTCTGCCGCAGGCAAGCTTCCTCGCCTCACCTCCAATTCAGCCCTTAGACCTGCCAGGTTCCTGTTCATGGCTGTCTCCCTTTCCACAGAGCCCGCCACTGCCTCTGCTCCCCCCCTGGCAGCAGCCGCTTCAGCCTTTTGTATTGCCTCTGCTGCCTGGCGTTGGGCAGCTGCCACCTGGCGCTCCGAGTGCGAGATGGCTGACTCAAGCTGAGCTTCCAGTTCTTGCATCTACAAGGGATACAATGAATGCTTGGAAAGCGCATGCATCCTGACAAGTGACAGGTACGGCGGATGATGCTATCGGTGATGCGCTGAGGAACTGGAAGGTTCAAGGGTGGTGGTAGCGCAGGTGCAACTTGCTGGCTGACAGCACTCTGCTGCTTAACACAGCGCAGACATCAAGTTGTGATATGTTGTGAGCAGATGCTTAGTGTAAAACTTGTTTGGGCATCTACTTGCTGCACAGTACCACGGCGTCAGAGTCGCTGGCATGACCAGATGATGTTTGTCCTAGTGTAGCTAAACTTGCGAAGCATCTTGCACAAGTGAAAATTGTGCAAGTATGTATTGGCATATATGTTGTACACACAAACGGACTACCTGCTCACCAGCAGCTCGTGAAGTCTGAGCATATTTCTCCTGTTCCTTTGCCAGCTGGCTCTCAAGCTGCTGCACTCGTCTCGTCATTCTCTGATGCTCAGCCTCTGAGTCTCGAGTCGCAGCTCTGAGACTCCGCACTGAGACTGCAAGCTCATCATTGCGCTCAGCCAGATTGAGGCCTTCTTCCTGAGCAGACCATTACAGACGCAGTTACATTGTATGTACCATGCGGTGTCTCTACAACAGGTTCGGCATGAGAGTCAACAATGCGACAGACTCAACTTGTGCATACCTGAAGTTGAGCAGCCCCTGCATGTCTGCATGGTGGTGTACATGTGATAGTTGATCTTGTACAGCATCATTCACAAGCACCCACATTACCATTGCTTGACTCCGGTGGTAGTGGACCAATATGTTTCAAAGTTCAGATGTATGCAATTACTAATTTTGACCTGGGTCAGCCAAAGCCACGTAGCAAAACAACAAGCTTAGAAGTTCCAGTCTAGGCATCGTGTCAGTCATGAAGAGTTCAGGGTTATTTCTAGCATGATTGCAAAACAAAATGACTGAGTGCGCATTTTAAGGGTTTGAGCACAAACCTTACAGAGGAGGAGAAAGGATGAGGAATTACACCTTCAGCCAACCAGGGGGCGACAATGATCATTCATGTCAATATGGGCCATGCACACATCCGTTATTTGGACAGCAGAACGGCTGTGTGCGTGATTGGGCTCTTGTCACAGTGTGTGATTATGCCCTGATCAAACGCTGCGCGGCTTGATGAAATGTTCAAAGCACATAGTGCACTTAGCAGTGACACATGGAGTGAGGTAAGGACCTGGTGATCACTACATGCTGCTGACCTGCAAGCTTGCAATGAAGGTGTGCTTGTCCACCAACTGACTGGAGTTTGCTGTGCTGCTCTAACTTGCTGCAGCAACTTGGGCCTTGAGACGCTCCTTCTCATCCTGTATAGAAGGAGGATTAGCATGCTGACACTAACATCAAGGTGTCTGTGGTACAGCCTGTGCATGCTAATGATAGTTGCTGTGCTCAGGCTTGCCTGCAGACGTGCGATTGTCTGATCTGCTGAGCCCAGCCTTCTGCTGAATTCCTCCTTCAGTTCCGCAAGATCTTCATCAGTTGCACTGCCAGGTGGTTGAGCCCGCGCAAGCTCAGTCCTCAACTCTTCGTTTTCTTTTTGCACAGCACTGTGGATGATGTGGAGAGTTGCTAGCTTGCTCTCATATGCCTTGACCCTGAGCGACGCGTATCCAGTTGTCTGAAAGGCAGTGGTACCAGAGCAGCCTCTTCTGTTGATCGGCTACCTGTCAAGCAAGTCTCTCCTCAGCTTGTCCTCCATTGTTCCACAGCAATTCGCGACGCGGGCGGGTCGCGAATTGCGTAGGAGCGTCTCACGGAGAGGCAGATCAGTGCAGTAGATCACACCTCTCGCATCACGGCAATGCAAGATCGCGTTGGATGCCAGCAGTCGTTCACATGATGCTGATGTTAGTCTGGAATGCTCACGATTTTGCGCATGCAGCACGCGTTGCGTTTGACGATCTTTGTTCCCCTCGCTGACAAAGTTGACCCAGTTGACTAAATCTATCCACACCACAAGCTCCGCCAAGTGCCATTGTCTGGGTTGGTGTCGCGGCGCCAAATGGAACGAACATGGGTACATACCTGACCGGTTTTGCCGCTGCTGTTCTCTGAACACGGATACTGTCCTCCGTCACCTATTGCCTACACAGGCTGCCAAGGATCTGATACTGGGCCCTCTGACTCCGGCAGAATCAACACGCAAAGCTGTTGCTGGCAGCAAATGCGCAACAAAGAGGAAGCTTCCCACCCTGAACCTCGGCATGAATAACAGGCATCTTGTGCAAACACTCCGCAGCTTGAGATGCTTGAGCTGTCAAGCACGCCAGACTGCCCCTGAACAAGGGAGACAATGTTGCTGCTCAGTATAACAGCGTGTCGTGTACTAGCGGCTGGAGCAGCTAGATGTGCAGATCTAATTGACTTCAGCCTGCGCTCAGAGTGGGAAAAGAACACTCAGACAGGAGGCTAGGAAACAAGAAAACAGAGGTGGTCAGTCACAGTGCCACCTACAGCCTGTGCAGGGCCCTGCCACTAAGCAGCAATTGCACTATTAGTTGATTTGATAAGAAGTGTCCTTGCTGTCCAGACACAAGCACTTGAAGGGAGAATAGTTAACTGTTTTGCAAACATGGTGTATGTTGAATTCCTTAAACGCAGACCGTGTTGCTATTCTGGTTGCGCTGCAAGAAGTTTGTAGCAGCATGCAGAAGACAAATTGTCAGGCTGCTGTGTGAGTCCTCAGCAGGCAAAGTTGTACGGTCAGCACTGTCAAATGGTAGTATCAGCTAACACCAACAGTTTTGCAAACAATACCTATGATCTTAGCCAATGCCTAATGCAACACACAACACATGAGGTTGTAGACAGCAGCCTGCAGCATAGGAAACTGCAGATCTGCTGGGGTTTGCCAGCACGTCACATGATGAAACAGTCTGCCGATGGGTAGGTGATAAGAGTTGCAAGAGCCATTGTGTTTGTGCATCACTATGTGCACAGTGAGTTGTTGCCAGTGATTGCTTCTGACCAATTGTGTTAGCGCATGTGGCTGAGGCTGTTCAGTCTGGCAGTGTTTTTGCATTTCCTGTAAGGTCTGTCATATCCTTGATCCCCTGGTGTTGCCAATTGGAGTAGAGGCCGGGTGCATGCTTGCCTAGGGTCCTCTGACTGTATTAGCATCTTGACTGCGACAGAGGTCGTGTGGATTCTGATCTGCGTATGTTGCTAAAGCCTTGACGTCACACGGTAGCATCCACGCAGCAGAAGGATCCTCCGGAGCACGAACATATGTGCAGTGTTATACTATGCAATGAATGCCCAATGATGACAAGCTTGCAGGCCTATGATGCAAACAGCCTGCACTTGTTGTGCACTGATCTGTGTAATAGGTGGTGAGCGAGTTTTGCCTTGCTGCAGCTGACAGGTGCTACTCGGCATGATAGATTGATGCCACCTGGTAAAGCAAGTATGAAAGCACGCACAGCGCTCGTAAATGCCACACGTTGCACTGGCTATTACCATTGCCAATTGGTAATAGTCTTGTGTCGCACATGAGGTGCACGTGACAGCCAACATTACTGTATCAGCCTTTCGCAAGGCCTTCTAAGCGGATAGCTGGCATGGACCGTAGCTACAGATGGATGCGCGTCGGGTTGCCCAGCTGTCATTCGCGTACAACAAACTTTTGCCAGTACAGCTTGAGTCTATTGGTATCGACGTTCACGAGGCCTGGTCTGGCTTGCTATCGAGCGGCAACTAGAACTCGTTTAAACTTTGAACGGTAGCACAGCACGGTCACAAGTCCTTCGTGACGCTTACTCGGCCCGTCCAAGTTTTTTGCTACCTCTTTGTTAGTTTCGTTGACACGAGCCTGACTCTTGGACGGATCGGCCGCAGTCCAGGGTGCCTGCCAAGTGGTGGCCGACTGTCGGACTGGAGGCTCGCAGTGCCTTGGCAAGGATCACACAGTGCCTTGGCAGAAAATTACTCACGCAGCACCGCAAACTATGATTTGTTCACCAGCGGGGTCCAGAGCGTGGGCTAGCGTGGTGCTGGTGGTCACTTTGATCGGAAGCACTTGCTCGCAAGCGGAAGCCTCGGCTAGTTCACCGCTTGGCCGGGCAACTTTTTACGGCGCTGGAGATGGTTTCACCCTGAACGATGGATCTTGTGCTTGCCACAAGCAAGACTTGGAGTCTAGCTGGCTGAACAGCCGCTGTGAAAGTGGCTTCTGCTTTGATTACATAGGTTAGGCATCGAGGCACTCCACACCTGCCCTATGTCAGCATTACCTCCCCCCGTAATAATCTATAAATTTGTACATTGGCAAGCATGGGGATTCTGCAAAGCAAAGGCAAGCCTTGGCATGTAAAACTGAAGCCTGTGAGTTGGCCTACAAAGCTGGGGCTGCAGTGCAAGCTGCAAGCCTTGATGCAGCATGCACAGCCAGCTTAAGATGACAGCTTGTCATGTTCAAACATTTGGGAAGCCCTGCATGCATCTGCATTTCCAACTCAAGACCATCAGCAGAGTTTGCTTGACCGTAACTCCTCTTTGTCATGCAGGCTCACCCCGACCAAGCCCAGGCTCTGGAATGGTGGCAGCCATTAATACCGCTGGCCTGAATAACACTGATGAGTGCGGCACATGCTATGCTGTGTCTTGTGTCCATGGACCCACAAGGGGTTTGCCAGGATCGCAATTTCAAGACTCAGGCTGTATTAGTGACAAAAGCATCACAGTCATGATCACCGACTCCTGCCCATGCGATCATGCCAACCCCGACAACAAGAAGTGGTGCTGTGGTGACACTACTCACCTTGATCTTTCCTACATGGCGTTTGGTTTGATTGCCAACCACAGCAAAGGAGTTGTGGACATCAAGTTTGAGAAGCTAGCATCATGTGAAGCGTCAGAGCATGGCGTGAACACGCAGACCTGTGACAAGCTGCAGAAGTACCATGCAGTGTATCAAGCAGCAGATGTCTGCAGAGCTGTCTTTGGCGCTTCAATATCCCTGCTTTTTGCTGGTTTTGTTCTGATATATCTTATCACAGGCATCTGGCAAAGGGTGTACCATCACAGACATGAAGCTGTGCATGAGCACCTGTGCGACTGCTGAAGGCAGCGCTGAGTTCAATGGTGAGACATGCATCTGTGCGACTGCAACGACATGTACTCTATTTTATTCTCAGTAGTGTAGTGACGTTTTTGGCTGGGTAGCATTCCAAGAGCGTGATGTATATGCTCCCACGCATCCGTGTTACATCGAAGATCTGTTTGTTGGTAGTTTAGACGTCATATTCTGTCGATTTCACAAGTAGTGTAAGGCCTTATAAGGGCTGTCACACTTGCCTCAATCCTTCCTCACACTTCTTGTGTCAGATTGTGTTCCAATACAAGCTGATAGAGTTTCATTTAGATTTGAATGAAGAAGCAAACTTGCTTCGCTTTGACAAAACTTTATTTGCGTGAGAGTGAAAAAGCCATGAGGGTACAACCACAGCAGCACAGCTAAGCATACTGAGTTGACATCCTGAAGTGGCATGACTAAAATGCACCATTGAGAAGTAACCGAAAAAGCGCCAAGTCCAATCCTCCCTTGCCATTGCCGTTTGATGCCGCCATAGGTTGTACCTCTCGGCCGTGCTTTTGGCAGCAACATTTTCGCAGATGCATGCAATGCACACCGTTGTAGACAAGGCAGATTTTTGAAAAAAATGTCACTATCACTGTCAACGTCCTCAAATCTTTTATGGATCAAAATGAGATCTGGACGAACTACTTCAACCTTACAGGCACGTCAGCACTGTCCTAAACATCACTGCCACAAAAATGTCAAATGCCCAAATTTGAGCTACAACTTGTTTGAAACTGATTGGATCATCGATTCGTTTTGGGCAAGTCATGAAATATTCTGTTAGGCGTTGCTCAAACCCAAATATGGGTGTCTAGCCATGTTTTCACTTGCTGACTACTGCTTGACATCCTTGGGGGGTCCAGACCTTGTCCTTTCCCCAGCCATGGTCATGATTGAGATGTCATCAGGCATAGCGTTTCCTGAGAAGCTGAACACCTGCAAAATGCGTGGCAACAGTCAACATCCTAGAGTGACCTTTGGCATGACTCTAAAACCATGAAACACATGCTGGCATGACACTGAATCATGGAACCAATGTTGGCGTGGTACTACACACATTCATGTCTCACTGCTTATTGCAAACCCACAACACAATCAGCAACACACAACATGCTCTTGTCTTGAATCACTCCAGAGGCAGTGTGCAAATGGTTGAGCTGGTGATGGGTACAGACAGGGGGCAGGGAAGAGGGTAGTTGGGTCGTCAGGGGAGGAGCATATGGTGACTTGTGGCGCTTGTGAAATTAGACTTGATTGAGGCTGGCAAAGATGTGCAGGCATTTCTCACACTGGCAACCCACATGCATGGCAGCCTTGGCGATGCCAATAGGCTCAGCCGCATGTCAAACGACTAGCAATTGCAATAGCGCACATGCTTGGCCAATATGCATTCCCATGCTCTACAATGTCAAGGAAGGATGAAATCATTTCTGCAGCATGACATGCTTACTAGCATGGCGGCCTTGGCGATAACACTGGGCTGAAACGGAATGAACTCATGTTACAGTATGGATCATACAACATTTATGAAGAAAGAAACGCTTACCAGCATAGCAGCCTTGGCAACATCACTGGGCTGAGCCTCCTTCTCAGGGACGGGCTCCATGTCATCACGGTCTGTGGTCATGGTGGTGTACGTCGCAGGGGGGTATACTGTAACCACCTTAATGCCCTTGTCCTTGAAGAACTGCATTAAACAGGTCAGATTGTCGATAGCAATTACAAAACGGAATCAGAAAAAGAATTGCTAAAGAATTGAAGTTTACAAGAGAGCAATAACTGAATAAAACTGTTGTCAAAGGTAGGAGGTGAGGAACGAGGGGCATGGCTTAGTCAAGGCTATGTCTCAGAGTCTTGGAGATAAGTTATGTACTGACTCATACAGCAATGCCTTGTTTCAGTTGTGCTTTTGGTGAGTCTGAATGGTGAATCGGCTGATGTGAGGCAGACAAAGCACACAATGCAATATCTGAAACAAGGCAAAATGCATGCTGCGAGAACTTTTGAAGACATCTTCGCATGAAATAAAAACATGGGTAAAATACCCACATACCAACCAGCTGTCAGAGCAGCTCAAGGTTCTAGGCGTGCCAACTTTGGATTGGATTCGGAACTAGAGGCACGTGTGCATTGCAACAGCAGACAGACATATCACTGTGATGCAATCCAATGCTGTGATCACAGGTGATCACCATGCGAGTTGCCAACAGAGGTCTCTGGCACATGGAACAAACAAGCAAGGCATGTGTGTACCATGCATACGCAAGCACAGGACCATGCAAACAAGACAGCCAGAGGTCAGGGTCACTGACACGGAGAATGTAAAACTTTCCATTTCTATGCAAAGGCTTTCCATCTTCAGGAAGAAGCATGCGACAAGCACAGCAGAAGCTCACCATAGTGCATCCTTTGCTCCATCCTCTGAAGCCCCACCTGCAGACCAGCATGCCAACAAGCTTCAGCACCTTGATACTATCACTTGTACCAAACAAGCAAACTCAAGACCACATCTCTGCGGTACACAAAGCAACTTTTATTGTGTGCAAGATGTTTGCATTTCAACACGGAAAGTATAGGGCTGTGTTAGGGTCCATGGCATTTAGGAGGTATCTAGTGAGGGTGTAGGGCTTAGAGGTCTGCTCACTTTGAAGCAGAGTAGACAGCATTGCCGGGCTTGGGGGAGAGCCCAGCACTGGAGTCAATGTTGATGACAACCCCCTCCCCCTTCTCGACCATGGCAGGGGTCAGACGTCGCATCAGCCTCATGGGTGCCATCATGTTCACCCTCAGAACTTTATCCCACTCATCTGGATCACCTGCACTGTTAGAAACAGGCTCGAAGATCATCTTGTGTGTCTTTGCATAATCTGTGTCCAATCTTCTGGATGACCTGCCCTGTTAAGACAAATCTGTGTGTTGTGGGTATTGAGCAAGATGTTTGGTATCAGACAGGGTCAGGATGCTGCCTGCTGTGCAGAAAAGGAGTAAAGGGATGGTACGTATAGTTGTGTAAGCCTTTCCAAGACATGGAAGAAGTCTCTCAGATTTGTGTCAGAAGAAGTCTTTCATGGCAGTGTCATGAGGGATGATACGGTGATACAGGTGACAGCAAGCAAGGTGGGATGTAGCAGCATATGGGCAGGCCGGGTGCATGTACCAGCTCAAAGCTTACCATCAATTGGGCCTTGACCCATGTTGGGATTTTTTGTCGCATCACCCTCATAACTTATAGGTCCAAGGATTGCTGCATTGTTGACAAGTACATCTACAGCGCCATACTTCTTCAGTACCTCCTCTGCGAACTTGTCGACTTGGGACATGTCGCTTAGATCCACAGGCATGACATCAACTTTCTGGGAGCCCTTCTTTTTGCAAATTTCTGCAACCTGCAGGTGCAAAATAAGCAAGGTGACTGGCAGGCAGCACATTCCTGCATGTCAATGTAGCTGAGCAACTCCAGACTCAGGCACAACTCTTGAGTGCCGTGGACAGAGAAAAGGAGACTATGCAGTTTGACTGCAGGCGATACCAGCTCTTACCTCTTCCAGAGCCCCTTTCCGTTGCGCCAAGAGTATGAGGTTTGCACCTTCCTCAGCCATCGCCTCAGCAATGGCTTGACCTATGCCTCTAGATGCACCTGAGACAATGAAGCAGGTGAGCACACCGCAAGATCAAGCGCCAGACCGGCAAACACCTAACAACGCAGTACTCATACCAGTAATGATAGCCCATTTGCCAGTGAGAACACCGCCCTGCAACACAGCCGTTTATGTGAACTGACGACGAAGCCATGCGCACCGATGGAACCTGTAGTGCTGGGTTTACGAACAACTATCGCAGCGTTTGCTCACCTGCTTCATCTCGGTTGCAGTGGCCTTTGAAGCATCTTCCGTTGACTGAGTAGTCATGGCTCTGATTCGGCAACCGTTGCGTAACGAGCGGGGCTGTGAGGTGTTTCGGCTTTGTAAGCTGGTTGATTGCAGCAACGGCAAGGCAAGTCTTGTGCGCAGCACTGAATGGCAGCGAGAATATACAATCGGACACTTCGGCAAATGGAGACTGAGGGAAGTGGTCAGCATGATTAAACAGTACTTCTGCCGCCGTTCAAGCAAGTGCTACAGTGATAATACGTGGTGAAGGTTGACTGTTCAGTGCCAAGGCAGGGGCTGTACAGGTCCCCAGCATGCGAGAATGCAACCTCCCTTTGTGTCTGCAGTGGCAAAGCGCTCAGCACCAGGCTCATGGCAGCACAGAACACAACGTAATTGCTGCAATGCGATGCATGCAAGTTCCCGCTGTGCAATACCGGCAAAGTCTGACAATGTCTAATTGAGCAATGCTAACTCGGTCTGCCCACTGTTGGTCGTGCAGTGCTTGTGTCACGCACTAGAAACACTGATTGACTTGGCATATTGTGACACACAGTGAAACTGTCAGCATGCCTGCAATCAATACATCATCAGACTACATTTCCTGTCTTTGCGACTCATCATGCATCGTTGAATGCTGTTCCACGAAGGTCTAAGTTTGTGGATATGCATCTGGCCTTAAGTCAATCAATCAAACAATATATTTAATGTCCTGGGGAGCAACTGGGACCCAACAGACAAGAAGTTCAGTTCAGTGAATTCATACAGACAAGATTTGCTTCCTACATGCAAAGCATTCCCTAAGGAAACCACCACATGCATTTGGTTCACACAAAGTCATAAAGT
>JAABUP010003764.1_pt1 | contig 26301 bp, 30 predicted proteins | sample 5559201 | NCBI WGS metagenome assembly JAABUP01 (sample SAMN10711887, study PRJNA513373) | rock metagenome | isolation source: Antarctica rocks | place: Antarctica | reverse complement strand
CACCCCTTCTGTAAGGTTCTACACCTATTCATCTCAGATAGGCATCAGAACAGGTTTATGACAGTGTGAGGTATGACAATGCACAGGCTATTTGATGATAGAGCAAAACCATATATCTTAATTGATGTCAAGACTAACTCTGAAGAGTCTTCATCTTCAAAGAAGCTCTTCTTATATGGGTTCTCACTTAGCATGCTTAGTAACATAAATTATGTCTGTATTCACTCTGACACCTTCATGACTGCTTCTTCTGCTGTTGCTTCTGCTTGTTAAGCAGCTTTTGATTAGTCTGCTGTAAAACTGTTCTATTTGTCACAGCTGTTAAAGCTGTGTCTTTTAAGCTTAAGACACATGTATACAACAACAGTGTCATACCTGCTAGAATCTTGTTCACAAACTGATTAATTCAGGTTGCTGCACTAAATGTAACAGCAATGTTAACTTAAACTTCATTGAAATTTGTAAAGAAGGCATAGGGTGAGGTCTTCAGTCAAGGTAGTTTTGAAGTAACAACAGAAGAATTGTACAAAATAAGACCTGCAGCTTGTCATGCACTCAGAACATTCTGAGTTGTGATTGCTGTCAATTTAGCTTTTTGATAGTAGTGTAGAAAGTCTAGCTTGTTGACATTGACAGCTTCATAACATGAGTGAAGATGAACACATTTCTTATAGACCTTGCTTAAAGGTTCAAAGACTTTAACATTCAATGACTGCAGCAAATGAGTTGAATGTGAAGAAAGACACAAAGCCACAATGCTGTGATCACAGCAGTACTGAATAAAGTTACTGAAGACATAACTTTCATGATCATTCAGTACTAGTAGTTAATGAGTGTCTTAAGTGTGAATTCTAGTGTGTAGATTGAAGGTCTTGAGTTAATGAAGCTTTATTACATTAATAGTTCAGTCATTGTCACTGACTTGTAAAACAGCTCAGTCATTCTTAATAGAGTTCAGCCATGTCTGCTGTATCAGCTTGTTCTTGAAAATAAAGTAGAGTAAAAGAGTAATGTCATTGAATAACACACACTCAATGAGAAACACTCAGTTTTAATTGTCAGTCTGAACACTGAAAGCTTGTGCTTTCATGCATCATACTAGAACTTTAAAGCTGTCTGTAATGCTCATTGCAAATCTCTTTTCATTTATGTTGTATATGTTTGACTTCAAAATACCATGCTGAATTTGAGTGAAGTTGTATAAATCAAACCATTTTTGAATGATTTCAAGGTTCTTAACATTCTTTTGATTCTGATTGAGGTTGTAGCTATACTGTGTCTTAAAGTCTGAATGTCAATGCAGAAAATTCTTATATCAATGTTGTTCTAGAGGATTCAGATCACCTTTGACTGTCATTAGGTGCTTTGTTATGAATTTCAGCTGTTTAATCTGTGAAGGCCACCCTCAAGCTGTTATAGTATCAATTCATCAAATTAAGGCATTCTTCTCTTGCACTGACAGCTGTTGTTGACCTGTTTAAAAGACCTTTGCTGATTGTCTTTCTTTTCAATGAGCTTGTAGGGTAGATCAAGGTAGGTTATAGATTCAAGCAATCTTGTGAAGAGAAACTGATGGATCATTGTTCAAATCAGCTAAGGCTAGGCTATATTGCATGGAAATATCAGGAATTGACTTAATTGATTCATCTGAGGCCATTGTGGATGTGTGGCGACGACGGGGTGGACGACAATGTTGATAAGGATGTTTGTGACTAATTGGGTGGCTCGACTGGGTGGCTGGCTCGACTGGGTGGCTAAGACGTTACTTCGTAGCAAGCGTTTGCATCATTGATTACTGGAAATCTGGGAAAGTATCAGGATTTCAAATCCAATTCCAAAATACATGACAGGGTTAAGGTACACACTGCCACGAAATCACAGTGCTCAAGGTCAATCGATCAATCTCTCACTCCTCGTACGATAATAATAACAATTATCATATCATACCGAGTAAGGTTCCTGACATTTATTATCGTCTCTCACAGCTCCTTTAAGGTATCTCATCACTTCCTCTCGATGCGACGCAGTGACCACGCACAATCTTCAACTGCGGCAACGATCAAGTGATTTCAACTCTGTTCGATACCCCGGCCACAATCACAATCACAATCACAATCTGGAAGACTTGCACAGAGTATGGGTACGAGTACGAGTACAAGGATCGGCTTACTCCGTACCTTGTTTGTTACACAGCACAGCCACACACCCATACACGAATTTCCAGCCCATGCAAGCCCCATGCAAGCTTCCTGCAGCCCCAACGACTCAATTAAGTTTTCCGACCAGACCGACGCGACGGTCAAGAAGTCGCTACCACTCGACAACGATTTGACATGTTATTTACTCAGACGTTACAGACACGTGGTGGATTGCTTTGTTCAATCATGGGACTGAGTTTCGTCTCGCGGTCTTTGCGGACCGGGCTTAATAAATTGGAGGGAAACATCTGGCAGCGGCTTCGCCTCGGACCAGAGCGCCGGGTGGGGTACACTAACTATCTCGGATCCGGGATAGTAGATGAAACGGTGCTCAGCTCACCCACGGGCCGGCGCTCCCGGCCAAGCACTGGTGCGGCGCAGGATACACTAAGGTGGTGGTGGGTGTGTGGGAAGCTTTCGACAACGTGCAGCACATCCGTCTACCAGGCTCGGGTGCGACCGAGCGACGGAGCCGAGCGACGTAGAACACGTAGAACACGTAGAGGTTCGACCGCCAGCTGCGATGGAAAATAAAAGTAATAATAATATTTAGATTGAAAGCCAGGAGCTGCATATGGTAGCTATTCTGAGAATCTATATAAGCCCGTCGCTCGAGCTTCCGTATTTCATTACGCCGCACTCGCACTCCCCATACAGGTGGAATCAGCGTGCCATCGCAAAGCCATTCGCGTTGGCCAGCACCGGGCATCTTCCAGGGTTCATCTTGCTCATCTCGGCGTGCACCGCCTTGGTTTCCTCGCTGTTGGGGCTGGTGGCTGTTGCGTTGCCTGGTCTCTCTTCTGCGTCTCCGGTTGTCTGGGCCTGTTTGTTCACGATGCCGTTTGGTGCGATTTGTCGGAACATCTCGAGGGGGTCGAACCAGGTCTGAACGCTTTGAAGTCGGACGTTGGCATCCACTTGGGCGACGGTGACACCTTGGATGTCGATCAGACGGCCATGGGCTTTGGCGGTGATCTTTTCACCTTTGCTGCTTTGTGAGTCAGTAGCCGTCATCGAGCCATTGGATTCAGTCGGCCGAAGATTGGATGGAGTACGGACTCATTGAATCCAACATAGTCGTTCTTCATCTGACCCCAGTGCCTCCACCGGAAGGCAACGTTGGGTGGTCCGCTGTAAACTTCTAGCACCTCCCATGCGAATGTGGGCATCATCCGCTTAAATGTCTTGTGTGACTGCGCGAAATCTGACGTTGCTGGGCTGTAGTACTCGTTGGAAGCGATGATGGCGTTGTACGTGCCGACCTTGAGCATATACTCGCCGGTCTGGGGCGGTCCACCGTTGATGGCGAACGTGTAATTGTCGTGATCGATCGTTCGCCAGTCTTTGAGATCCATCTTGAAGGAAGCTTCGATCTCCCAGTTCTTGACGAGGTTTTCGACAATCTGCTCGAGGCTGCCGGCCGCGTGAGACTTTTCTTTAGCTGTAACGAGTAGTTCAGCAATCAGCAGGCTGACAGAAGGGCTTGCAAAGCTCCGGATTAGAAAGACGAACTCTGCCTGAAGACTTCCCGCGTGTTGGAGTAGTCTGGTGCCCTTCCGTACCGCCATGCGGCCTCATCCTTCAACACTGCATCAGGGCTGGTGAGATAATCCGGGGTGGCCGCCTCTGGTTCCTTCTTTGGAGCAGGCGGTGAGAACATGGACATGAATTGACTTGAGAGGTCGTTGAAAGCGAATTTGGAAGGCATGATGGTCGTCAAGTTCTACAAGAGATGCTTTGACTGGGAAACGAAAGGTGAGGTGCAGTAGTAAAGGTGATCTCTCGCGTGGAACGAAAGATCAGGTTGCACCTTATAACGCGTTGGGAAGTCCGATGGCACTATGGATCTCGCTTCCGGATCAGATGGGAGAAGCATCGGTAGCTGCCCCTTTCAAGGAGACTTGCCGAACGTTCTGGATCATTAAGTGACAGTTTAGCAGTAGACCTTTGGGGAAGATGTGTGGGAGAAGTTTTGAAATCGGACAAGGGTCCACAATGGCATGGTTTTCCCATGGTCAGCCCTCGCCACACACCCCCATTTTGATTTCATGCCATGGTGAAACCAAGGTTCCGGATCAGAGTCGCGTACGTGTACAACAATCTTTATCAAGAGACACGTGCAATTGAAGTGATGGCAGCGACGCTTGATGCGCTATCGAATATTTCACGTACCTTTGCATCGTTTATTCTATTCCCTGTGCTGCTTCCAAATGGGAACACGCTTTGATGGCTTCGCACAACTTCAGGTTGGCACCTCACAAAGTGATCTGTCACAACTTCAGGAGCTCACTTGGAGGCTAGCCAATTCCTTGATGTGATGCTGAAAAACTCACAATCGTGGCCTTTCCCGGAAGCTTACCACTTTAGAGAAGATCGATTACGCGGCATGATAGCTAGCTAGCTAGATCGCCGGTAGTCTCGAGCCGGATGACAACGCCGTCGCTGTATTGTCAGTATCTCCAAAGCCGAGGCTGATTGGAATTGAAATGAGTGATTGAAAACACTTAGCTTAAGGACCTCAACAGGATTCAGTCGGACGACGTTCGCAAGCGAGGCTGCGTAGAGATTGCGATTTCGACTGGCTGATATGTGACAGGAGTACCGCATGCGAGCCCTGGCTTGCCATGGCGCGTTTCTTATCGTTACCAGCAAACCAGTCACACTTGGGCGTTCGTCGAATTCGTCCGTCTTTCTATCGTCTCTAACGCTCGAAGTCTCGATAAGGTTTGCAAAGTGCTTAAGCGAGAACGCCGTTACCATCATGTACGGATGTGGCGCAGTAGATACCCTGCGAATACTTTATGGCGTTTCCCGGGTCGAAACCGTGCCAGTTATTTGAAATTAGGAAAATAAAGGACGATCCTCACTTGTCGAGAGCGACGTGGCAGCTTAGTCACCCCACTCTCATGGCTGCATGCAAACCTTCACAAGATGCGGGATAATATCCCGAAGCAAGGAGTCCCAGGTCTTTTGAGTCTGCGCCAGTCCAAAATCAGCACATAAAACGCAAGCGAAAGGTCACTAGTTCACAAGTATCATCACCTTTTGATTACCTTACGTTTTCGGTCATGCCATCAGGATCTCTCCCATTCCCCCAGACTCAACAAGAGCTGTGCATCAGGCGCGCAGAATTCCGTGCAGGTGAACAAGCAGGGCTTCCATAACAGCGCCTCAAAGAGAGGCTGCCTTCTTTTGGCAACCTCGTTTGGCCAGCACCCACGGCTCATGATGTTCAACGCAATTGCCGTACCCGTCTTAACCGCAGAATGTGTGTCCACGCTTTGAACGTTACCCTTGTTCGCAGGGATATGAACGCGCCCTTGCATAGAGCCCTGACCATAATGCGTCCTCACAAAACCTTGGTAGGTACAAGGTCCTGCTTGGAAATAGACCGTTCGAGAGGTCTCGCGTGCTGTGAGCAGTCATTGTCGTCTGCCCTTGATGATCATGGAATCGATAAGAGCAAGGATGAGAGTATCAATTGGGCTGTGAAGTCGTATTTCTATGGAGACTCAACAGTGCTCGATTCCCACCCTCTTGCGACGTCGACCTGGCCTGAAGTAATGTGATATGCTTCACTGTCGGACACTTTTGACGACCACATAACAAGATGAACAGCTATCACGAGGGCGAGATTGTCCCGCGAACCTTCACCACTGGGTACATCGTGCTCTCTTATATTGTTAGCTATGTCGGAGCGCTGACAACGCTGGAATTGATCCACCGGCGAACTGCGGACACGGGGTTGTACAACTGGTACGTCCCACACAAACATCCTGCTGAGAACGTCCAATTGGGATCAATGGCCCGGGAGTCCATGGGAAAATGTTTAATTCTTCCCACGTAGGTATCTTTTGGTTGGGTCTGCAGTGACCATGGGTGCCACCGCCATCTGGTCTATGCACTTCATCGGCAACCGGGCGATCGTGCTGGATGGAGATATCCAGATGCAGATTGCATACAACTCGGGGTCCACCGCGCTGTCCTTCTTTGTTCCCATCGTTGTACTCCTCGCGGCGTTCCTCGCAATTGGGACCAACGATATAGTCAGCAAAGTCCGAGTCGTAATCGGTGGCACGTTGGCGGGATTGGCTATTTGCGGGATGCATTACCTTGGGCAAGCCGGGATCGCAAACTACGCCTGCGTGTACTCCATCCCCCATGTCGTGGGAGCGAGTGTCATTGCCGTCATTGCGTCCATTACTGCGCTCTCGATATTCTTCGTCTTCCGAGCGGCGTGGACGAATTCTGCGTGGAAACGTGGCCTGTGTGCTATTGTACTTGCTGGGGCGGTGTCTGGTATGCACTGGTTGGCATCGGTTGGAACCAGATATCGGTTTAGGGGAGCTACTTCTTTGAAGCAAAACATCTCCAGAGATCAGACCGTCATCATAGTTATTGCGTTGGTATGTTCCTGTGGTAAGTCTCCAAAGCTTCGTTGCAAAGCTGACGAATCCAAAGTCCCTCGGGTCATGCGCTATTCTACTGGCATTCGCGATCTTGGCCAACCGTCGCCACTCAACGGCAGCGAGTAGAGCGCAGCAAGTCATTTTGGCCTGTGCAACGTTCGACCCGGAAGGAAGATTATTGGTGACACCAGAAGGACTGCTGCCAAGTGAGAAGATTACCAATTCGTTCGAGGAGCGGGTATGTAGCTCCTTCCTGCAAAGAGTAATGACTGGCCGACGAGCACGCACTCTATGATTTCTGCCGCCGAGACTAACATGTTGGACGAAATGCAGTCTTTTGATGATATCTTCTCCATTGCCCATCCCGTTTTCCTCTGGATATTCCGCACGACCCGGAATTGGCGTGGGATAGCTGGTCTTATTCCTAGCATGCGCCGTCATCTCCACGCAACCGCCGCTTTGAACTTGGTACGACATGGTACTCACACACCGTCTCCAAATTATTCCACCAGCGAGGATAGTGATGGAGTTGAGGATTATTCCATGATCTTCCGCGAACTCTTCTGCGTTGCAGCATCCGGGCTAGCAGAACAACTCAATGAACCATTGGAGAATGTTGGCGTACTGTACGATGAGATCATCATCACCGGTACGATCAGTCCGAGAGGTAGAAAGTTCAGATTGATGCTCTTGAGAGGCGAAACCGGCTCTTCGGACCCTGAGCGTGGATCACCGGTGGCCCTCGGCTTTGGACCTGGGAAACTGCTCTTTGTTGTCCGCCGAACTAACAAGGCCGAAGCTGCAAGGTTGCAGGCTTCAGGTTTCCGGTTTGCGAGTGTTCCGCACGTCGTCGATAATCTTGCAAGAAGAATGCAGATCGGCCGTGAGGAGTTTACCATGCATATTGATAGTATGAGGGAGTACTCCGGCGAGGAGCACATTCTCGAGCCTGGCGTGCACCTGGCTTGTTTCGCCATCCGAGCCGCCATCAAAGGAGGTTTTGACGTACTTGTACGCAAAGATGCGAAGAACTTACTGCCAACGATGCAGCTGCCTATCGCTTCCATAGAACCATGGCATTCCGAGTTTCTCAATCAGTTCAATGGTTGGACAGTAGCAGCCTGCTTGAGGTGGTTGCGGGACAAGTCGACTTTCACGACAGAGAAAGAGAAGATGTTTGTGGCACAGTTCCACAGCACCCTCACCGCGTTGGTGGATAAGATTGGCGAGCCCTTCTTCCAAGAAGCGCTCTTCGTCGCAAGAAGTTTCCAAGCGCCTTGTCGTGGAATTGGGCACAATGCAACGCCTGGTCGAGCAACCTTGATAGCGTTCCGAATCATCGTACCAATCCACTTCCGGCCCGCCAACGCCCGGCTTGGATTCTCGCCGCTCAGCTTCTTCCGCTGCCAGCAGCAGGTTTACAAGAACACGGCGGACCACGAACTCTTCGCCCGCAAAACCCATCGCGAGATCGCACCTATCCTCGACTCCAGACCATCCGTCCATCATGATCGACAAGACTCAACACAGCCGATAGTCCTGCATGGCACTTCGAGAAGGAGGTCAGGAATCTTCAGCATTTTCCGACCGAAGAAAGCGCCCCGAAGCGTCTTCAAAGGAGATAATAGTAGCAAGAACAATCTCGTCGAGAGCCAGACGCTGGGTGGAATTATGGTCAGTACGGAGTTCAGTGTGGCTGTAGGCAAAGGCGAGACAGAGGTTGAGATGCATGATCTGGGAACCAGCGGCTCAGCCACAAAGGAGATTGAGGATCCTGAGACTTTTGTCGATCAGCTACTTCAGACCTGCAAAGGACAGAAATGATGTTAAATTGGGATTGAGTGGTCCGTCCTTGACGACTTTACCACAGCAGGAAGAAGATAGCGTTTGTGGTTGGTCAACAGGTTCGCAACTTTTCTTTCGGCCACATGGACTTTAGATATTGAAGGGTTGGCGTTATTATATCCAGACATGCGCAGAAAATCGAACTTCAGTAGCGGACCATAGGCGATAAGACGTAGGCGTTAGGACTTTTCAAAAGCTCCTTCATGCTGTACATCGCCCATCGTGAGTGGACTTGGTTGCCAGTGGCTCTGATGTCGGCACACTTACAAAGGGCGCATTATCCGATCTTGGAGTGCTCCATAAGCAGAACCACGACAGAACCCTCAAATGATGACTTTCATCAGCGTCATGGCTTACTGATGTCGACTCGAGGCAGAGGCAAAGATCTCTTGGAAGCTCACCGAAGATCAGTCAACGGTCAGTGTATCGCAAGATGACAGTTGGACGGATACTTGTATCTGGGTTGATTGCTTGGTAGAAGCGCTCCAATACAGTAGGGTCAGAAACTCTGGGGCCTGTCAGAAGTCTTTTCTCAAGTTAAAAAGCTGGATTCTGTGTTACATACTGATAGACACAATTTACTGTAATTATCTGAGTATGCAGAATTTTAGAACAAACATGTTCCTTTCACACGAATCAAAAATTATTAGGTTTGAAGCGCTGTTGCAGAAGTTATTATTACACAATTAGTGATATTCAACATAATGTTGGAGGGATAAGTTGATGCGCCCATATTTCTGAGTGCAGTGAGTTGATCATTCGGTCAAAATGTCCGATTCTGATCATAACACAATCATCTGCTCAATAGTACATTCAAGTGTCATATCAGATGAAAGATCTACATCTAAACTCCAGATCTGCATACTTAGATGATTGAGAAAAATTGTGGTTGTGAGCATATAACACAGAATTCAGTTCGCGAACAACCTTCGAACGGGCCAGAGTTTCTGACCCTACTGTACTACCCACGCGCCTCGCGCCTTTCGTAGTATCAAGATTATACGCATGAACCTGTGCCAGGAAACCCTGAAGTGATTTGATTTCACTTGATTAGCTGGCTAATGTTGCTCAAAGTTTAGGTTTATAATAATTGAGCTACATGGCAATATCACTACGTTTATTCTACAGCATAGTCAATACATTTGAGACAGTTCGACAGACTCAGGGATGGATTCTTCGCCGAGGATCTACAATGAACGGCGCATTAGACAGCCCTTAATATGCTTATTGGTTGAGGATGCAGAAGTGTCAAGAACGAGAGAGAGGCAGGGTCGGGATTGTGGAGACGACACAGCCTAAAGGTGGAATCACTCACGATTTCCCGCCTAATGTTAATTCCAATTTGTGTAGGAGCCAGACACTCTTCCGACGATATTGACCCGCGTCGAACAGAATTGATATGAGTAGTTATCGATCCTTTCCCTTCCGGACGCAAACGGATGCTCTGCTTCCGACTCCTAGAGTCTGTACCATCTCGTTCGGCCTCGTTGAAGCCATTGCCGCTTGGACTGGAATTGCTGAAGTTTCGACGGTCGCGGAAGATTTGCGAGATTGCGGGTATTGAACCGACGATGATGGCTGTGGCGACCCTACGTCAGCTACTGTGGACTTAGGGTACTTTCCGCACCAGCAACGATTATGATAACAAAAGTAAGGGCGGATGAAAGGGAGGGGAGCTGAGACCCACCGACAGCACCTTCGATGATTGCCCACAGCGCCAACCACGCAGGGCTTGGAGTGCTGGACCCGGTCTTGGCCCAGATGAGGAACACGCGGATCATGGCGACAATTATGGCGATGAAACCCACGCAGAATAGGCAGGTAAGACCAACCTTGCCGCGAAAAGATCTCCGGAGGTTGATGAGAATCCCGAACGGAACAGCCATGACTGCCACAATATCCATTAGCCATGCTCAAGGCCACGACTTGTGGACGGGACATCACTCACTCGCTAGCTCGGTCAACACATCAGCACCAAATGAATAGTACAGACTAATAATCTGGTACTTCTGCTCTTGAGGTGTGACACATTTGCCTGCAGCGACATCCCTTAGCTAGAATATCGATCGAATGTATAGTCATACTTCACTTACCCAGCGTTGTGAAATCTTTAAGTTCATTGCATGAACAGAATTCAGAGACCAAGCACCCTATGAAAGTTACAATCGTCAAGGCAAGGACAAACCACCACATCTTCTTGACAGCCTCGAGAGGCATCGCATGGAGCACGCGGCGGAAAAACAGTAGTAACGAAAGCTTGACGGTCCACAATACCGCCCAGAACAACGCCGTCACCGCAAACGAGATTCTCATCATGTGGTCATAGGTCTCCACCAGGCTAGGTTGGAAAGGCGCCTTCCCCGATGCGTAATCTAGGAAGCGGTATAGGTATGGCAGGTCGATGATGTATAGGATTGCAAGAGCAAAGTAGAGGGCCACGGCGGTGAATAGAACAAAATCATCCTCATGGAGGCGCCGCTGCTTCTTGATGCGGACATAGATGCGCGTGACGGTGGTGATTGTCGTCACCACAATGCCTCCGATACTGCATCGCTGGAAGTGGTCAGTGACTGAGCGGCTTCGAGTAGAGAGCACAAGGGACGTACGAAGAGGGTGGACTTGGAGACAAATGCTTGCAAAGGCGCCATTGTGGATGATCGCAGTCCATCAATCGGTATAGAAAGAAAGAGGCTGAGCGAAAGTAACGGCGGCGTGATGTCTCATTGCGACTCTGTGTTCGTGACCGTATCCCGAAGCTCGAGTGACTCTTTCAGAACTATTCCACTCCCATCTCATCCACTGCGGCATAGTACATCGCCATGCCGTTCAGGTGAGTTTCGTTGCTGACACCACTGAGGTGTTATATCGCCATTTGATGATCACAGTCTCCTGTTCTATAACTTGGCAGGGGCTTGCGCTTTGGGATCTCCATGAGCCCAACTCTAGCAAACCAAACCATGGCAGCGAATGCGTTTCGGTTGGCGCTCCCCATCATTACGGGCCGGCGCGGAAACGGGAAAGAAAAGGCGGGCAAGAGTTAGCGTACGGAGACTTCCGCGCACAGACTTGTGACCACTTCAACATTGGGGCTATGGCAGAATGGTAATAGGAAACTTACATGAAATACACACTGCGCACTTCCAAGAGCTCTGAAATCTATTGAGGACACCTCATATGAAATATCTCTTCAAGATATGAAGTTCACCGCACCATAATGAATTTGTATATTTGATGATAACTTCATCGATTTCAAGACCATGGGAATTCACGCTGTCTGATATTCTATCGAAACCCATTTTGGCTTTCTCTATGTACACGGTGCTTAGCAAGCATCAAGAAAGCACAGTGACTGATATGACGGTGAAACTCATGACAAATTGTGTCACTATTACATATCATAGTGTAATGATGGTGCACTGAGGGCCCTCATAAGGTATGATGTTCAAGTACTCTACTTGCGTTGTATACAGATACACTCAAAGATAACCTACTACCAGTCTGAGATAGCTGAGATGGCTGAACTATATGCGGGGTAGCCCTGATGCCTCCTGTTTAGAAACTTGCTGGTAGAGTACAATACTGCAGTTGCAAGATGGTGCTGTAGCTGATTCAGTATGTAAAGGCGCGTTTTCATCTTGAACTAACGTATTTGACTGTTCCTCAGGTCAGACCCCTCTTTGGGTCAGGCAATTCGCTGCAGAATCAATGTTTTCATGAAACAATATCTACCAAAAAAAGTATTTGGTTTAAGCCCAAAATTTACAGGTAGACTGAGATTAATGTGTTAAATGTTTTTCATATGATGCATTGGTGTACACAGAGTTCTCCTTGATGTGTAGTAATTTATATGTTTTGAGGCTGTTCAACAGTGAGGTAAACAGTCAGATATATAAAAATCCGAATTTACACAACTTCATGTCTCAAGAAAGTATTAAAGTCTATGGGAATATTTAGTTTATATATAATCATTACAATCAGAACCTTAACATATAAGTAATTGTAAGTTGTTGATGTGATTGTTGAAGGTTGAAAACATTGATTTTTGCGGTGATTTGCCTGACCCGAGGAACCGTCATCCGTTAAAGCAACTTCTCGCCCTTGGAAGTCGGCACGATGAGCGGAAGACTAGCGTGCGGCAAGCGCAAGGTTCTGCGCACCTCCCCAGTCCCCACACCACACCACTGGAAACAGATGTACTTAGTCTACTGTGGCTTCCAACTTGTGTAACGGTTCGCTCTGGGAACACGGTCCTAGTGTAAGCTTGATTGAGCTTTCCGGCATTTAGAGTACTTATACAGTAGTGTAACGCAGTCCTGCGTCTGATGTGGGGTTACCCCGCTAGGTGTCAGCCCTCAATTCCAGGAACGCGACTGAAGTACTCCACCTTTACACCGCTTTTCGAAGACAAGGCAACGGCTCGTTCGCAGCCAGTTGGTGGTTACTTAAGTATGAGATATGCCTAGAGGGCTTGTGCACCAACTCTTCAAGCGATGTTGTTTCAACTTTTCGTGGTGTTATCTTTGACGCTGTCCAGCTGGGCATCACCACTGTTAAAAAGAGGCGCGGACATCTCAGCGTCCCTTAACGTCATTTATGAAGCAACCGGCTCACAGGCAGTCGACTGTGCCGTGTGTGTAAGTGAGCCGCTTCGTACGCTTGAGCTCTATCGTTCATCTCGTTCATTAGAACCTCTACTGATAGCGAACAGTGTGATGTTCTCTCCGCAATATTTCACGGGAGGGTAGATTTCTTCAACGATACCGTATACGCACAAGAGCAGGTGTATTGGTCTGAGCAGCAATCCACCACAAAGCCGACATGCAGATTCAGTCCCAATGAAGCCGCCGAGGTCTCTGTCGCCATAATTGCCATTCGTCTCACGGAATGTCAATTCGCTGTGAAAAGTGGTGGCCACGCCGCCTTTACCGGTGCCTCGAATATACAGGGCGGTATCACCATTGACCTGAGAAACCTCAATACGATCGAGGTCTCGTTAGATAACAAGACAACATATGTTGGCAGCGGAAATCGTTGGTCCGATGTGTATATGAAGCTTGATCCCCTGGGCCTCGCTGTCATTGGAGGACGAAACGGTGATATCGGCGTTGGTGGCTTGACTCTTGGAGGTCAGGAACCTTCCGTCAGATAAACCTCTGACATCGATGGAGCTAACGTATTCATAGGTGGCATATCATTCTTCTCGGGTTACTATGGATGGGCATGTGACAATGTCAATAACTATGAGGTCCGCATGGCTCCCCTTGTCGCTGTTGAGGAATAATAAGTCCTAACGCTTGGTCACTCTCGATAAGGTTGTCCTTGCTGATGGACAGATCGTGAATGCAAATACGACTTCTTTTCCAGACTTGTATTTTGCTTTGCGAGGAGGTGGGAACAATTTCGGTATTGTTACAAGGTTCGACTTGAACACGTTCCAACACGGTTTAATGTGAGTGACTTTGACTCTAAGCGTGCGTTTGCAATTGGAAGGCTGATGAGGAGTATGGGCTAGGTGGGGTGGCATGACCGTCTATCCACTCTCAGCCAACGCCTCCATATACGATGCCTATTACTGGTTCAACAAAAATGCGGACGGGGATCCAAACGCTGCTCTAATCGTAGCTACTGCCTATGTTCAGGGCGCGGGTTACTTCTTTTCCAATGACTACGAATATGTTGATCCCGTTATCAATCCGCCCGTCTTTGATAATTTCACGTCAATTCCGAACATTTCCGATACCACGAGGATCACGGACCTGAATAACCTGACGGTTGAGCTCAAGAACACCCAGCCTGATGGATTTCGGTAAGCAGCCATAGTACCTCTACAGCACGCTCCGCAGCTCTGGTTGAATTCTTCATAGGCAAATCTTTCTCACTGTAACGTTCAAGAACGACGCCCAACTCCTCTCTGACATTCTCAGCATCTGGATGGCGGACATCCAGCCTATCGCAAACAGTACCAAGAGTTTCTTGCCAGCTTTAGTATTCCAACCAGTAACGGCCAATGTGATCTCCAAATTCTCCAGGAATGGAGGCAATGCGCTTGGGATCTCAGCAGCTGACGGGCCCCTTACACGTGAGCCTTTTCGTCACATCTCTTAGTAGTACAGAGATTGAAGTACTAGACTAACCCATGTATTGTAGTTATGGACATCGATTTCCAATGGGGCAACGCTGCGGATGACGACAAGCTAATCGGTATTGCAGAAGGAATAATCGCAAAATCCATTGCCCTTGCTAAGTCTCGCGGGCTCGATAACCGCTACCTTTATCAGAACTACGCGTATATAAGTCAAGATGTGTTCAGTGGCTACGGAAACAACAACAAGGCCAGACTGATCGAGATCCAGCAGAAATATGACCCTGCGAAGGTATTCGTAAACTTGCAACCGGGATATTTCAAGCTGAGGCCGTAGTAACTGGCGAATGCTTTGCATCTGCCAGTATGGTGATCGTCAGATGGACACCTTGGCAAGGGCAGAACAAGGGCTGAAACGATGACATAGGCAAAAGGGGCACAGAGCCAGGTCTACGCTGAGCTGACGAAGCAAATACATGTATGCAGCACTTCTGCTTCTTGCGTCGGAAGGGTGGTTGACAAAGGTCTTACGATTCTAATCTTCCAAGCTCCTAATACTACATCCGCAAGACTAAGTGTATTGGACTTGTTGGTAATTTTAATGTGTGCCCTACGAGCAGACGTCCGGTCCATGGATAAGGATTGGGAATTATGATGTTGCCTGCATATAATTCGGCTGCCCCAGCTATCGCAGAATGGTAGTATTAAAATTGCATGAAATATAATCTGCACTCCAGAATCATTGACATCTATCAATGTGGAGACCTCTATGTGAACTATAGCCGGGAGTTCATGCTGTCTAATATTTCTATTGAGACCAGATGGCTACAAGCACCATGAGATCACGGTGACCAGCAACAGTATGACGGTGGGACACTGTAACAGTAGTCACTTACACTCTTACATATTTATAGTGTAAGGATTGCGCACTGAGCACCCTCATAAGATATGATGTTCGAAGTTTTTATGTTCTTGTGGACAGGTATTGTGATACACTTCAAATTAGCTACTAGTGTTCTGTGATAGCTGGGGCGGTGCCAAATTATATGCGGGGCGGCCCTAATGACATCCCGGAAGGCCTAGTGCTTTACTCGCTAATAATTCCTCGACACATGGGAGATGAACGCTCCGTGAGGGGTCCAACACCTGAAGCCCAGGCCTTGACACTGCCCGAACAGTATGACTTCCTCAAACTGTGATTCGACACAACTCTCGTGTTTGCAAGCTGTCATTGGTAGCTCGAAACAGCACGTTCGTATCTTGTTTTCAGACAATAAACCTACTCTTCCTGAGGTGTGGTCGCAGTTACACGGCTTTCACAGCCTGGCCATGTCACCACACAAAAGATCTTTTGAAATGCAAAGCATCATCGCAAGCCCAATAACTTCGCTATTCTGGCAGATCATCGTACTCAAGCTCGTTAGCTGCGTGTGGCCTGACATCAAAGACGGGAATATTGATTACGATTTTGCAGAACTTCGAGCGAGCCTACATCACAAGTCGTTTCAAGAGACGGTTGCCAAGCATCGACGGGCTGACTGGCCAGGTACCAATTGTATGCTCGTGACCCTTGCACGAGTGATCACTGAACCTTTCATCTCCCACCCCCATGGATCGGCAGTCATCATGGCGAGATGTCAAGCATCAGAGGCTGCAGAGTTCGTTTATTCGCAACTTGCCCAAGCCTGTGTTGATGTATGGGTACAGGAGCGAGTTGCTTCTGCTCTTCGCTACTGCGCTGCACGAGGGGTTCCACATGTCAAAAACACCGCAGCAGGAGCGTTGCAGAATTGATTGGCAAATTATCTGCCGTGATGTTTGTCGATCTCGAAAGTTGCTTTCCTTGGCAGCTCCGCGTTGCTCTGCCTCGTATTTAGCAGCAGCATTTGCTATATAACCCTCCCTTCCAACCCAACGATTCGAGTTACAAGCAGAGTCCTCCACAGTAACAGCAGACCGACGGACAGCAAGATGTATTTCAACTCAATCGCCATCACCTCTATCCTCGCAGCCACAGCCCTTGGGGCAGCTGTCCCAGTTGATCTCGTTGAGCGCGCTGGCGACCTCCGCGGTTTCGACGTCTCTCAAGCCCAAGCTCCTTCCAATCCTAACTTCTGGAAATGTGCTCATGATGCTGGCTATGGCAAAGCTGTCATCCGTGGTTATCGGCAGGCTTGTAGCACCGTCAGTACATCCTGGAAACCATGTGTTCAGTATGGATTAAAGTGGTGAAGCCATGACATTTCCACTCAGCTGCTGACCATGAGCAATCAATAGGGCGGAGGCGTCGATCCGAACTTCGTCCCAGCCTACAATGCGGCACGTGCTGCAGGCTTCAATTCGGTCGACGCATACATGTTTCCATGCACCGGCACACAGCCTAGCAGCACCTGCAAGACCCCACAAGCACAGCTCGATGAGTTCCTCAAGGTGATCTTGGACAATAAGATCATTGTGCACCGTTTGTGGTTTGACATTGAGCCTGCCACCGCCGCCGCCACCGGATGCAACGCCTGGAACCTTAGCAAGACGGCCAATCTCGCACTCGCAAGACAATGGGTTGCTGCGCTGAAAGCTACGGGACTGAAGTGGGGTATTTATGGCAATGGGTGAGAACGTCAAAGACGTGTTCCAAGGTTTCCCACGCTAATGCCTTGCAGGAATCAATGGACTGCCATGTTCCCTTACCGATCGTCCGATGTGGGATCGGACCTTCCATTGTGGGCTGTGCAGGACGATTTCAAGCCTGGAGTTAGCACAGTGACAACATTTATGGGTGGGTGGACCACGGCTTTGGCCAAGCAGTATAACTTGGGGACGCATACGCCGGAGTGCGGCGGCAACTTAGACCTGGACTCGTTTGCTGAGTAGACCAGACTTGGAGTGCGAGTGCATTCTTCAAAACCCTGTATACCGACGCTGAGAGGGATAGGGATCTCTTACTATAGCCTCAACTCATTTAAAATGGTTGAGGGTGTAAGTATCATCGTGCGACCACTGAAATATTTTGAATTTCAGGAAGGACTTCTGCTTTAGTGTCAATTACCAAGGGAGCACACGCGGACACGCCTGACCATGAAGGGCGGCTGCTGGATCGCATAAGGAAATGTCTGCCCGCCAGCGGACCGCATGCCTCTAACAGGCACAGACGGATTCTGTATGAGGAATTGGCTTTTTCGAAGATAATCCGACATACACTAAGGTCTCGTACTCTGTAATCTGGCTCCATAGTTGCCGCTACTAGCACATCTCAATATTGAGGGCTTGGATTGTTCACATCGAAGCTGAGCAATATACTGTATCAGCCAGCCACAATATGAAGAACGTCAGGCCACTTTTCAGCTCACAAAGCCTCACCTATAGTGTAAGGAGCATATGCATGTCGACCTTGCATGGCTCGACCATTTATGCGCAGTTTGCCATGCTCTACCATGGTCAGGACATATACACACGTGTATTGTTACACGGTACCTACATATTGTCTCATTCGGTGGGATCTCTCTTCAAAGGACCGCCGGAACAGGAAACATTGTTACTGTTTCTCGACCCGAACCTTGTTTATCCGTCACTTTCGGCCTCCATCGACCGCAGCCTGAGACATATGTCAGCCAATCACACCTTTCCACGACCCAACAACATTACCTAGATCTGATCTCGGCGTGATCGAGATGCTTCATGCACTCGCGGGAGAGCGGTACTGCCGGCAACGTATTGCATTTGCTTGTGCCTAGATTGGCGATACTCAACCTTGCTTGAAATTCGAGACCGAGGCGCTAATCACCGAATATGTTCGAGCTAGCGGCGCCAAGATGGGTTGATGCGCAGCTAGAGCTTCCAGAGCTGTTTGATTGGTACGTGCATGGCACAATCTGGCATAGCGGCAAAGCCAATCTCAACCTCACATTATCACCACAGTCCGTGCGCGTAATTCGCAATCGTAAGAGGCGACATCCAACCCGACCGTGGGGATTAACCCGGCCGTTTCGCTCTGCATTAACTTCCTTTCCACAGACACGGAGTATCACACCAGAGATCAACCCGATTGCTTACTTTTTCCTTGGGTAAATCACTTTTTACTTGTAAAGATGGGGCCTGAGCGTTTGCTCCTGCCCCTATTTCCCTAGACATCGCGGAAGCCAGTCTTCAATTACGCGTTTAAACTTCTTATGCGACACAGTCAGAGCGCAGAGTATAATGCCGCCTTTCTGGCGCTGGCTTGACTCTGTCAAGCCGCTACCTCCAAGCGCTCCTATGATCAATATAGCTGCTTTCATCCTTTGTCATGGTCCACAAACCAAGGCGCTCTATCTTGGTAAGTTCAGTGCTTTTCGCAAATTGCTTCTCTGAACAAGGTTATTCAATGTAGTAAGAGACAGCCCTTTGGTGTGTATGACCAGAAAACGAGAGCAATCCAGCACTAATACTTCCGTACGACTGTCACATCACAAATTGGAACCGCTTTTCAGCAGCGGCATTTCTGCGAAGCTGATCGCTGGTTGGCTGATCGCTCTGCGTCGCGGAGTTCCTGCATTAAGGCTCTCGCCACAGACTCCCATCGTACCGAGTGAGACCTAGTGCTCTCAAACCCGACATGAGCCCTTAAGGTATATTTTAGATGTACCGAAACCTTACAGTAAGACAACTGGCATAAAGAGCCGCCGAGGGCACAAAGATGTGGTGAACCCTGCTCATGAGGAGGCTCTGCACTTGGTCCCTCGCTACACGTGAGACAAAACCATCGTTTAGATTTTCTAGATGGCTGCATGGCTCAGGTACCATTCCGGAAGTCCACCTACCGGATTCAGCTTGCATGTGGAGGCAAGTCTCGCTCACGGTCTGGATTGAGAAGCCCACTTGCAGAGGGCAGACGTGCACAGGACAAGTTTTTATACTTTCAAAATTTTGCTATATTTGCATTTACTTGATGTGCTGCAGTACTTCAACCAAGAGTCCCCGCGAGGAGCTGAATCTTGGTTTGGATTCTGTCTTTTTTTCAAAGTATACTACACCGTGCGGATCATGCGTTTCAGCAACCTGCAGTACATTCCTCTCTGTAGCATATCGCGCTCCTTGCAGTCACGAGATCACCGTCGCTGAAGAGTCTTACGCTCTTTTACAGGTTCACACTCGTTTATACTGAAGAGATATCTACTTGACCTTTACTGCATGGTTTGAGCATTATTCTGTCTTTCGCAAAGTTACAAACCCAACTACCGCCATTATGAAGGCCTTCAAGTCTTACTTCCACCCGGCTTCGAAGAAGGACGAACGTCACCGAGCGCCGTCGACCTCTGCTGAAACGAGCAATGTTCCTCTTGCGGCACGGACACCAGCCTTTTCCGGCAATGGCACTCCTCTACCGTCTGGTTCCCGCCCAGCTTCCATCTATCCTTCCGGAGACTTTAGAAACTCAAACGTTGACAATATGATCGATATCAAGAGTGATGTGATGGTTAACTGGCTCCATCAGCAACAGCTGGAGATGATGTTTACCAGCGGCGGCAGAGGGGAAGGCGTTGTTCTGAAGAAAGCCAGAGACGCATATACGTGCTGTCCGAGCGAGCTCAACAGCGACCGTGCTGGCCTGTTTGACGCTGTCCGAAGGCTGAATGTTAGGGTGAGTCTCCTAGAAACGCGACTACGATTAAGATGTCCGTGCTTACGATCCAAACCAGGTGGCAATGACCGTCAATACCCGAGTCATCAAGCTGTTCCTCCGCCGCCAAGATCTTTCGTACGTTCCGCTCCAGGATGGCCTGCGGTTGCAGATTCTCCCAGACATAACGCACCTACCGCGATGCCAAAAACATCACTTCGCTGCCTTCATCAATGATGCCGCAATCCTTGTTGTCTGGGATGATGAACCGAAAAATCTGCTAGAACGAGCAAAGAGCATCCAACAGCAATTGATGGATATGATTTGGCAAGAAAGCTCGCCCTACCAGACGGAAAAGTCCCCTGGTAAAGTCTCGCATGGCTTCTCTGTAACGGAGTTGGCATTAGATAGCGAAGAGGGGGATATCTCCCGAGAAGATCTTGCGGAGAAACCTCGGAGAACAGTACTCATCCAGCCTGTGCTTACAGGCATAACGCTCGCTATGATTATTGCCGCATTGGGCAGTGGTTGGCGCCAAATTGCCGTGGAGCTGGTTGTCGACAAGTCTTGGTTACGACTTGCCTTCCTCATCGTCGTTCCTCTCCAGATATGGCTGGCTTTGGTGAGAGCTAGATCCTGATTTCTGCTCGGGACTGTGTGCTGATCCGATCGACTACAGTTTTTTATGCAATCCATTGCGGGTTGTCTCGCTCAGCTGCTGGGGCCTATCAGTCAGATGACCGAGAACACCAAGTACTTTTCTGGCACCGCGCCGCGACGTCTGAAGTCTGGATCCCTACCTCATGTCACTATCCAGTGTCCCGTTTACAAAGAAGGCCTATACTCTGTCATCGAGCCAACCGTCAAATCTGTCAAGGCTGCCATCTCCACTTACGAGATGCAAGGCGGTAGCGCCAATATCTTCGTGAATGACGACGGTATGCAGTTGGTCTCTGAAGAGGACGCGCAGGCCCGACGAGATTTCTATGATGAGCACAACATTGGCTGGGTGGCTCGCCCAAAGCATAATCCCAAGCCGACCGATGGTGAGAAGGGTTTCGTTCGTCCGGGAAAATTCAAAAAGGCGTCCAACATGAACTATGCCTTGGCGGTAAGCAGCAGAGTGGAAGACAAGCTCGCGGCAGTTCAAAGGCCAGCAACATGGACTCAAGAGGATGAGTCAAATGCGTACCATATTGGCTTACAACAAGTGATCGCCGATGACGAAGGTCGAACGTGGGCCGAGGGCAACGTTCGTATTGGGGATTACGTCCTTCTCGTTGACTCTGACACACGGGTACCTACGGATTGCTTTCTGGACGCTGTCAGTGAAATGGAGAGTTCACCCCAGGTCGCAATCATCCAATACTCTTCTGGCGTCATGAACGTCACCGACAGCTTTTTCGAAAAGGGTATCACCTTCTTCACCAACCTGATCTACACGGCCATCCAGTTTGCTGTTGCCAATGGAGACGTCGCTCCGTTTGTCGGACACAATGCGGTCCTGCGCTGGTCCGCCGTCCAAGACATTGCTTACACAGCGGAAGATGGGAGTGAAAAGTATTGGTCCGAGGCGACGGTGTCTGAAGTAGGTCTCCTGCAATCTATCAGAGATGTCTGACTAACATGCCTCAGGATTTTGACATGGCTCTTCGACTGCAGTGTGCTGGCTACATCATTCGTCTGGGTGCTTATACTGGTCAAGGGTTCAAAGAGGGTGTATCCCTTACCGTTTACGACGAGCTTGCGAGATGGGAGAAGTACGCTTACGGATGCAACGAATTGATTTTCCATCCAATGCACCATTGGATTTTCAAGGGTCCCTTTACTCCACTATTCAGGAAGTTCATCGGCTCAAATATGCCTCTACATTCGAAGATCACCATCATGGCTTACATCGGGACTTATTACGCCATTGGTTCGGCATGGATCCTGACACTTGCCAACTACCTCCTCATCGGCTGGTTCAATGGACACCTTGACCACTACTATGTCGATTCGTTCAAGATATACTTCTCCATCATCATTGTGTTCAACGGGCTTGGAAACGTTGCTCTTGCTGTGCTGAGATACAGAATCGAGGAGAAGAGTCTCTTCAGTGCCCGTAAGTCGGCATCACGTAAGCTATCCGAACCAGCCTGACTGACGATATTCTAGTCTGCGAAAACTTCAAATGGATTTTACTCCTAACCGTTTTTCTCGGTGGCTTGTCCCTCCATGTCAGTCAAGCCCTGCTCTGCCATATGTTCTCCATCAACATGACTTGGGGGGCTACGGCCAAGGAAATCGAGAACACGACCTTCTTCGAGGAAGTTCCGAAACTCCTCAAGAAGTTCAAGTTTACCTTCCTGTTCTGCATCCTCTGCACCGCAGGCATGGTCTGTTTTGCCACGATCGCCCCTCCCTTCTGGCGCATCACCATCTTCACCGCCATCTGGCCTCTTTCGACCATCGTGTTCGGTCATTTCTTCCTACCTATCGCATTGAACCCGAACCTCATGTTGTTTACCTGGTAGACACGACACGGCGCTTTTCCTTGGCATTTCTTTGGCGGAGATTGGCGTGGCAATGTGATTGACCCGAATACTGTCACATACTTTCTGTCTTAGGGGGCTATTTCCTGAATGCTACGTTTGGCCTCAGGGTTTTCAAGGAGTTAGGGCAGAGTCATGCGCATGGACGGACTGCATTGGTTGGCGCTCGGTTTACATGTGCAATGCTATATTTCTAATGCTAATTGGTCCAAATCAAATCATCTGTTCTCGTGTCCAATAATGCGCCATCAATGATCTTGCCCCAATCGCAATACTTTGACTAGCTAGGGAGAGACGATCCGAGACAAAGATGGAGTCAGGCTCCCGAACAGAGCAAAGTAACGACTTCAGGAGCTGATACTGGCGTTCGGATCGGCTGACGCATCGGAACAGACAATACCCTCCCGCGTGGGTGCACTACGATGGTGTCCGCTGTCCGCTCAGAGTATCATCTGTCGAGTCGATAAGCTTTATTACATGGCGTGAAAATATCACGAAAAAAGGGCCTCGGTCATGGTGGCCGAGTGGAGATTGGAACGGAGATTTTCCGCAAACGATGCTGGAGTCATACGGTGTGAGACAGTGAGAGTAATGGATGTTGAGGGTTCTCGCTAGCATCTCATGCTCATAGCTTTATGCCGCGGCGGCGTTTCTAGGTGGCCATGGCGTGCGCAATGATAATCGCATCTGAACTGGGTGAAAGAGCCTCGTTGATTTGAATCCGACCAAGTCAAACCAGGTTAGGCCGGCCGGGCGATCTCCCTAACCTTACGTAGCTTCAATGTTGGTAACAAAATTGCCGGGACGAAGATGTTGTGCGAGTCGAGCGTACATGAATCTATTATAGAAGATTGATATCGTTTGCGGTAGACCGAAGGAAGCTCCGAAAGTTACACTGCTTGTGAACTTTCCGCGTTGCACGAGATCACAAGGCGGCTGTGTATTGCAACGCCGCTTCAGCCCTCTCGGTTGAGGCGAATGGACCTATGGGGTTTCAGCCGCAAGCACGTGTCTCTGAACGCATCTCAAGCTTGAACGCAGAGGAGATGATGGACGTTATATCTTTGTGTGACGCGATCTGTTCTTTGAAAGAACATTCCGCGTCGCGGGACATTGAACGATCATACCATGAAGACTTAATAATCTAGAAAGCAACCATCCTGATTCGGATCTAGAAAGCCGCCGTCCACTTAAACTGCAGTAACATAATAATGTATCGAAAGAGCAATGGCAAGCTTGGCTTCGGTCTCTTCAGACTGATAAATAACGCCGCCCCTAACTTTGCCCGAGACGACGAAGACGATGTCGACCTGTCTCCTAAGCAGCAGGATGACCTTTTCAAATGGCAGATATCGCTGGACGGTGACCCTACGCTGCTGAACGAGAAGAGCTTCTTCATGGGTGGCATTGTGGGTCAGTCTTCAGTCTGCAGTGTTCTCTGGTCCTGTGTCCTTTCAATTCTGGACCATGGCAGGAATGGGGCTACAAACTGATAATCTTGACTGATGGTGGGACTTGCGGTTAGAACACGCATCGCAATCCCTGAAAGTCTACAAAGATCTCAAAAAGTCTGGCGTTATCGACCCAACGACACTCACCATCCACACCGAGAGAATCACAAAACACTTCGCCAACCAACTCGCTACTATCTCCGTGCACGCGCAACGCAAGCTCATTGGTCTACTGTTCTTCTGGGAGGAGGAACTTGTAAGGTGGAGGCTATTGGTTGAGGAGGAGGGGGAGATCAGGAAGGCGATGGAATATAATGGGGAGGAACATGAGGAGTTGAGGGTCGCGTTGAAGACGGTCGAGACGAAGAGGAGGATGATGCCGAGTTTGAGGGGCGTGGATCCGAATAAGGCGGTGTTGCCGGGTTATGAGGAGAGGGGAACGATGATGGTGGCGGAGAGTGATATGGCTAGAACGAGAGTTTAGGGGAGATGGGGTTAAAGATTGCTGGTGTGACGACTGGGTTGGTTTCGTAACTTACGACGATGACTCTGATGAGTAAATGAGGATTAGGAAGAGCTTTTGTTCATGTCAATCACTATTAAGATATCACCGCCTTACAAAGATTCTTCGCGCATTACTGGACAATCATCCGGCACGGACGACATGTCATCCCGCATTCCCGCTTCCCGACACAGATCTTTGCGCCTCTCATGCCTTTTCGAGTTCCTTCTCCGCAAGCCAAGATTAGTACGTTGACGACCTCACATACGCCAGACATCTCTCGACATCGAGCCTCCCTTTCGATTCTCCCACAGCACTCGAACCCGATAAGCCTACAGCCCGGAACGGCAACCCTCCGTGCGGCGTCGGTACACAAAACTCAGAGCTTCCTGCTCGTGAGCCTCACCTCGCAACCGCTTCTCTTCTAAGCAGGCCCTCCAGACAGGGCACATGGACCTGATCGGTGCTAAGAACACAACGGCGCTTTGTCATGACACGAGCCTCATATACGCGCGGACCGACGGTCGACCGTGTAACATCATCCAAGTACGAATCCGTATGCCTCGATGGGGTCGTACATGATGTAAGCATACCCGGAACAGTCGGGAAGTGACACACGAGGCTGAAAATGTGTGCTTCCTCTTTCGGCTGTGTAAGGCGTGGTGGCTTGTTTACAAAAAGAAATGCTGATGGAGCCGTGTTTTTCGGAGATGGTGCTGTGGCGTGGTTGCCTTGACATGCTGATGGACGTCATCGAATGGGATTTCTGTTTGTGTTTCGAGTACGGTTGATTAAGAGGAGACTTCGTTCGTTTTCACGCTCAGGGACATCTTTGCGGGACACAATGATACGAAACCCAGGGATGATGTTTGAGAAGGGATGTTCTGTTTGTGTCACCTGACCTGTAAGGTCTTCGTTCGCATTTCGAGAACCATGTGAGTAATAGCAGTTATTATAGTAATGAATTGAGTTAGTCCGAACAGTTTACTGCTCCTCTCAATATGAACATCTATGAGTAGCGATGATATGCAACCCTCGGCTCAACCCTAAGAAGAGCACGGTTAACATTCCGGAAATGCCTCGATAATCATTCTCCTCAAGACAGCAGACCGACGCCCCAAGCAAAGCCACGACGACAGCCCCAGCTGCGCTGTCTCCTCCTCCTCCTCCTCCTCCTCCTCCTCCTCCTCCTCCTCCAAAAAGTCGTCAACGCCAGCCCGGCTTCCTACCGACTTCGCCGAGATCCCTCCGGCGACCAACGTCTCCGCTCCCGCTGCGTGACTGGCACCGGCCGGTTGATATAGGACTGTTCCGAGTCGTTGCTGCTCGTCGTACTGCCGCTGCTCATGCGTTGCGCGGCTTGTTCCTCGTACTGCCGAGAGAGGTTCTGGAGATCTTCTATTTGGTTCTAGAAGCGTGACGGTCAGTCATCCATCCGTAGTCGGATAGCGCCTCGCCACGACAGCCAACACGATAATATCCCTTCGACCCTTCTCGCCGGCGCGGACAACGGACGACGGCTCACCTTCGTCAACGGCTGGCCCGGTGCGCTGACCAGGTATCCTTCCCGGCCCTAGGGGTATCCGCGTCAGTAGTGTTGCTAGGTAGCTCCAATCGGGACGCCCGGCGAGAGGGTTGTACGTACCTGGTAGGAGTATGGCCGGACGGACGCGTACGGCCCCAG
>JAABUP010003763.1_pt1 | contig 26305 bp, 35 predicted proteins | sample 5559201 | NCBI WGS metagenome assembly JAABUP01 (sample SAMN10711887, study PRJNA513373) | rock metagenome | isolation source: Antarctica rocks | place: Antarctica | reverse complement strand
ACCCCCAACCCCCACCCTCTCCCTCTTCAATCACTCAATGCGCAACATCCTGCCAGCATGAATCACACGCCAGCATGACATGTCAGATTGTCATTAATGCAAATCTAACGCAAGGGCCTATCAGCTGAATTTGCAGCCACAGCTGGTTGGAGTCATATGTCATTGCAGCATGCCTACAGGTGTGAGGAAGACTGACCAGCCAAAGCTCCAGCTACAAAGCGCTCTGCTCTGTTGGGTTTGTTCTGATTGCCCGACAGCCGCAGGAGTGCCTTTCTGTACATGTCATATGAGAAGAAATTGACCGCCTGCAGGCAACAAGCACCTGTCAACTGCTGTTCTGATGTAAGTGACGACAGTGCCAAGAGGCACTGTGGCTTTGCAGGTACTGTCACACCACCAACCAGACCCAATAATCTGCCTCCAAATTGTAAGGTATGTGAGCATTGCTGGTCAACCCACCTTGTACGGTGCAGTCCTGAGCAGGTTGATGCCATTGCCTTTCCAGAAGCCTGATTTGCCATCCCTTTCAAGCACCCCTAAGGCCACCTCAAACATAGTTTCCTGCCGCTTGTGCAATACTATCTCGAGCTTGATGCGCTCAAGAGGTGCCATTGTTGTCCTGGAGACGACAGCAGACAGCGCGCCACATAACAAGTGCTTGGACCAGCCTGCTGCTGTCTGCAGGCCACCTGATGCTTCATCTTTAACTACTGCTGGTTGCAACTTGCTTTCTGGCTTACTCTTCTTGAAGGATTGTAAAAGGCTAGCAAAGCACGGCTGCTGTTGATGACTTGGCCATTGGTGTTTCCTGCGTTTGGGAAGTCTTGCGCCTTTATGAGTGCTGAAGGTAGTGGGTGAGGGGCAACTGGTCAATATGTGTTGAAGGTCTGCTGAGGTGCACGGCAACTGCAGGTTTGATCTGTTCTTGCCAGAGGGATCTGTCAGCTCAAATTGCAGTTCTGAGCTGTCTAAAGGTTGGAAGGAACTCCTCGGATGTTGCTTGCGCATGACACTTGGCGAGATGCCCTGTGTACGCCAGGCCTTCAACCGCGAGAAGGCTGAGTGATCGTGCTGAACCTGGGACAGCAGCTGCGCCCGGAAACGGGTGGTCCTGAGTACCGCGGGAGCTCAGATATCAACGCGCACTTCAAGAAACCCAGACTAAACACCGAGCCGGAGATCGAGCCGTCACTTGGTGACCCTTGGGGATAACCCACACGGCATGCAGCAGGGGCCGCAGCGACGCAGGCTGCAACTTGGAAGCTCAACGACTGCTGTAACCTGCAGATCTGACCTGAAGGATGGCAAATCTCCAATGAAGCCGTTGCTGCAGGTGGGCAACCGCGTCTCTCTCACGTTGTCCTCAAAACGCCAAGGAAATTCCGTAGGAGGAGACTAACCGTCAAATGCACTGCAATCTTGTAAAGCCAACCCTAGTCAAACCCTTGACAAGGATGACTCCACCTAGCTTCGACTGCATTCGATTTGCACCCGATACGTTCTCCATCTCAAGCGCACCAATCCAGGACTCGCTGTATCCAAAGGTTGCGTAAGTTGTCCAAGAATAGTAACATGGCGACGGGCTGGTTGCGCGGCACTGTCAAGGATGTTGTCTCGGGAGACACGCTGGTGATCATGGGCCCTTCTCGAGGCGGTCCTCCCCCTGAAAAGCGCCTGACATTGGCTTCACTCATAGCGCCACGCATGGTGCGGTTGTACACACACCCATCGCAACGCGTCGGTTGATGCAGCAAGTGTTGACGGCTTTGTTTTCGATCGTTCAGGCCAGACGCGACGGAAGCACGGCCGATGAGCCTTTTGCATGGCAGAGCAGAGAGTTTCTGCGCAAGAAGTGCATCGGACAGGTATTGTCCCACCTCTTGACGTCTCGATGATCAACATGCGCTGTACCCCTTGACTTCGGTGTGTCCAAGACTTACTCTGACTCGATGCCTGCAGCCTTGTACCTTCAAGGTAGATTACACGTTGGAGAACATCCCAGGACGAGAGTTTGGATCAGTATTCATGACCGACAAGAATGAGAACCTAGCTTTAGCTGTGGTGTCTAGCGGCTGGTCCAAGGTAGGCGAGCAATCAACCAGTCAGGATGTTTTGTGGCTGCTATTGCTGCAGGTGCATTGTTGACACTCAATGCATAGCTGAGAGCCACACTTCTTCTACTGTTGCAGATCCGCTCAGGTGGAGGGCAGCAGAGCCCATACTATGCAGAGCTAGAGACTGCACAATCAAACGCTGAGTCATCAGGTCTTGGGCTGTGGTCAAAGGTACAACCTTATGACAGCCTTTGACTCAGCGCTGCCACCGCAGTATGTGGATGCAATGTGTGCAGCTTTTCATACATGGCCAGCAAGGAATGTGCGATGCAGGATGAGAGCGCCATCAGAGGTTCAGTGAGGACTGTACATACTGTATCTGAGGATGGTGAGTTATTGATGCCCCTCATTCTTGCGCTAGGGATTCTCCCTCCTTGCACTACTTCTGACACATGCCAGCTTTGTTTGTAGCTGATTGCATCAAGCACACAGCATGCATACCAATGCATCAAATGTGTGTTGCAGACCTGGATGCACAGAGCGTTTTGCAGAAGTTTGGCAAGGGCAAACCAATCCCTGCCATCATAGAAGCAGTCTCCAGTGGTGCAAGCCTCAAGGCCACCCTGCTGCCTGATCAGTACTTTGTGAATGTCATGCTGGTTGGCATTGTCTGCCCTTCCTTCAACAGGCGCCCCACAGGGCAATCAGCTGCTGCCCCTGCTGCCAGCAGCACTGGCGCTGCCCCTGCAGCTGCTGCAGAAGCTTCTGAGCCAGCCACTAATGGCACTGCAAGTAAGCCTGACTCATGACTGCATTCAGTCTGGTCTGTTGTGCCTGCAGTTGGCTTGCACAATGCTTGCTGCTGATAATCCAACGCTTGGAAGTCAGCATCCGCCTAGACAGTAAGTCTAAACACTGACTGCTTTGTTGTCCATCTGTGCAGCTCTTGTCATGACAGCATGTGATGTCGAGCTGCAAGTTTTCATGACCAAGTGCTGCATCTTTTGTTCTGCTTTTTTTGGGAACGCGTGCATTTGTGTGACAGGTCCAGAGCCAACGGCACAGCCAGAGCCCTTTGCACGTGAGGCTAGGTTCCTGAGTGAGAGCAAAGCCTTGGGGCGTGACGTCAGGGTGATGCTAGAGGGGGTTGACAAATTCAACAACCTGTTTGGCCAGGTGACTGCTTCTCCATGAACATTCTGTCTAACTAGTGCTTGCCACAGTGGACTGGTCTGGATTCTGTCTAACCAGTGCTTGCCACAGAGGTCTGGTCTGGCTTGTGTGCTTGTTGACACTGTGTTGTGCCCTCTGCTGCTGTTGTGGGCTGCTAGAACACATGCTCACTCTTGCCCACTGATGTAGTCTCTTCTTAGGTAAGGCCCTTCTTGTTTAGATAAGCTTCCTTGGCCCCTGGGCATGTTCTGACGACATTTTCAGCTCGTCATCAGCGTGGCAGTTCAGCCATGATGTACGTTCAGCACTAGAATTTTTTAGCCCCTCATGCCTCCAACTGAGCAATATCTGTTTATTCATTAGCTAGTCTATCATGAGCGCTTATGCACCTGAACACACCACCCAACATCTCAGTATGCACTCATCTTGCTCTGTTTACTGCTGGCATAGGTGATGTACTCTGATGGTGAGCAGCCAGTGAGTCTTGGAGAGACACTAGTGAAGGCAGGCTATGCCAAGCTGGTCAACTGGGGCCTGGAGATGATGAGTGTGAACGCTTTCACCTTGCGGGAAGCTGAGCGCAATGCCAAGCAGCAGCGTGTGGGCATCTGGCGCAACTATGTCGCTCCTGCCACTGCAGGTCAGCCTGAATACTCTTCTCCATCATGGTGACTGCTGTATGGCCTTCAGAATTGGGGTGAGGCATTCCTGATACATACCTGCGAGAGCAAAGGCTGGTACATTTTTCAAATCAATGAATCATTCAATCAATGCATCAATCAATCAATCAATGATGAATTAATCCATGAATCAGTCAATCAATCATCATAGTGACTGCACTCCTTGCTGGTAAGCTCACCAAAAGCCTCTATACCACACTGGGCGCTGCAATGCATACTGGCTGCAAATGCACTTCCACAGCAGTGTATGTCATCTAATTGCTCTTGCAAAAGCTAGCCAGGTGTGGTGTAGCCTCAATGCTGCATTAAGTGATGGATTACTGCAAGTGTGTTGAGATGCAGCCTGCAGCGTGCAGCTTTTACTGTAAAGCTGAGGCAGACAAAATCTGCAGGTACCAAGCTGAGTGACAAGTTCACTGGAACTGTATGTGAGGTGGTGAGTGGAGACTGCCTGGTGGTGAGGGATGCAGCCAATGGGCAGGAGCGAAGGGTGAACCTGAGCAGCATAAGGGCGCCCAGAATAGGCCGAAAGGGGGAGAAGCCCGAGGACTGGGCCACAGAGGCTAAAGAGTTCTTAAGGCAGAGACTCATAGGTCAGTGTTGCAACCCCTCTGGGTAAGCCTGTTCTAGATGGTTTCAGAGATTTGTCTCAAGAATGGTGTCGTAGTCCAATGTAGTCTAGCAAGCATTTAGTGAGCATGAGCATGAGATGATATGTCAGCAATTGGAGCTGATGCTAGCTAAGCAGCTTTACACTTTGCTTTGTTTCATCAGGCACCTAAGCTCGCCGTACTTAGCAACCACCTCAGGTGCTGGTTTGCAATCGCAACTACTACACTGCATAAACAGCAAAGCATCTGGTACATTGCACAAATCCCAGCATTAGTTGCTACAGATGGACGGCTGTTGCAGCATATCATGAGACTTTGGAATGGTGTATCAAACGTTCCATAGATTGCTTCATTCATAAAGTTTGAAAGTTTTCGCTTATTGAAAGGAGGCATGCCTGCAGGCAAGGAGGTATCTGTGAACATGGAGTACAACAGACAGGTGGCAGTGGGTGGAGCAGTTGCTGCAGAAGCTGCCAAAGCCAAGGGCACAACTGCTGACCAGCGGGACATGGCCTTTGCCACTGTCACTCTTGCCGAGAAGGACAATGGACAGCAGAAGAGCAGCAATGTAGGTTCTGCTGGCCTGGTGGCTTTGTACGCCTGGATCTTGCAACATGCTTCCCTGACCACATGCCCTATGTCACTCAAGACTGATTTCATGACCTGCTGCATATTGACCTGGCTGCAAAGCTGCTGCTGTTACAGGCAACATGCAGCTGAGTCTGACTAGTATCTTCTGCAACTCATCGTGGCTGTAAGAAATGACCTTTTGTGTAACACAAGCTTGTGGGTATATCTCCAGCGGGTTCACCTACATGATCTGAGCTTGTCATGCTGTTGTGTTCCAAGTCTGGACCAGTCCAAACGGCTGTGGTGCTTGTTGCTTACATCACCCTATGATCCCACCTTCCAGTGCTGCCCGTCAACCAACATTATCTCGCTCATTGCTTCTGATCATTGTCTGCAGGTTGCAGAGCTCCTGCTGGTGCGTGGCCTCGCCCAGATTGTGCGTCACAGAACAGACGACGAGCGCAGTGCGCACTACGAGTCCCTCATGAACGCTGAAGCCAGCGGCAAGAACAGCAAGAAGGGCCTGCATAACCAGTCTAAGAAGCCTCCAGCGCATCACTACAATGATGTGTCCTTGCCTGGAATGGCCCCAAAGGCCAAGCAGTACCTGCCCTTCTTCCAGAGAGGCAAGCACACAGCTGTTGTGGAGTTTGTTCTCAGCGGGCACCGCCTCAAGGTCAGTCACTGGCCATTCCAAGAGTCACATGCATGTCCTCAGAGGTCTTGAGAGCTGGGCTGGCTGTGTGCAGCTTTTCTACAAGAGCAGATACTTGTGTGCAGCTGTCCTACAATCCTGTATTTTGGTCTTGATCATGTTGCTCAGTGTCCGAAGCAACCATCTGCTGCGTAACTCCTATGGAAAAGATTGGCAAAACTGGCTATTCTCTTAGAGACGTAGTACTTGTCCAGACAGCCAGACAGTGGAAGAAGACTGATTGTGTGACCTTGCTCATTGCAGTTGTACATTCCTAAGGAGGGTGTGTGCATAGCCTTCTCCCCATCAGGGGTGCGCGCCCCCCAGAGGGCCACCCAGGGCCAGCAAGGCCGTCCTGCTGCCACTGCTGAGCCCTTCTCTGAAGAGGCATTTGCCTTTACACGTCAGCATTGCCTTCAACGAGAGGTGTGTCTTTATGTCTCTCATGGCTCTCAACCTTTGGTTCATTGTCTTTTACCCATCTGACTACAGCAACCGCATGCTCATGTTGACTTCTGACTTCTGACATCACTGCACTCTGTTTACATGCTTTGACTATCAGGTAGAAGCTACTTGTCAGACATAGGCACTGACCAATGTCTTCCTTGGGGTTCAGGCAGCCTCTGACTGTTTGCTGCTTTGGCATAAATGACAACTAGAAATTAAAGTGATTGTCTATATGACGTACCTCAGGAGGCTGACATTCCGCTGCAATCTAATCAGTCTTGAGGCTGCAAAGCAAAGCAGAAATTTTGGCCTCAGCTGGCACCTGCACGAGAGAAGCTCATGTACTGGAATGTCAGGCCCCGCTCAGCAAGGCCTGGCATGCATAATAGCCTACTCAGCAAAGTGTTGACTCCGCATGATACCGTCGCAGTTTCTGGCACCACAAGACATATATGATTTGTACTGTAGGTGGAAGTAGAGATCGAGACAATAGACAGGGGTGGTACATTTCTAGGGACTCTCAGAATAGTGGGAGGGGCCCGCCCCCTCAACTTGGGGCCTGCCCTGTTAGAAGCTGGTTTAGCCAAACTGCACCCTAGCTTTGACCCTGACCGGATTCAAGGGGGGCGAGAGCTGTCTGCAGCTCAGGATCATGCACAGTCAGCTCGGCTCAAGGTATGTGTATAAGCCAATGATCAATGAGCAATGTATATACACTCATACCTGCAGTTTGTGTTTATTTATTTATTCATATATTTATTTGTTTACTTGTTTATCTATTTACTTGTTCATTCATTCATTTCTTTGTTTTCTCACTGCCACAAAGGTTGCAGCTGCCTGTCACCCACCAGCAATTAAGCTGATGCAGAGCTGTTGCTTGAGTGGCAACAGACAGCACAGCATCAGCAAAACTCTCATTTAGTAGCCAGACTTTGACATTTTGTCAGAGTGTAGGGTGAGTTCACAGAGCGCGTTGCTGAGCAAAGCACAGCTGACACCTGACGTGGCCTGAGGCCAAAACTGACCAGGTCAACAACAGCTGCATGCTACCTAGAAACGAGCCCCAAACTTCCATTATGCAGGTCTGGGAGGGGTATGTGCCGGCTGCAGAGACAGCAACAGCCTCTGGGTCAGAAGAAGAGGCCAACGGGCATGCCTCCAGTGACAGCCCCAGAGAGACTGTCACAGTCACAGTCACTGAGGTTGTCTCAGGAAGCGAGTTCTATGTCCAGGTACTGCATTTCATAGTCACACACCATGCACTGACATGCATGTCTTGCTGGCCACTGCAGCTGTGTAAACCAGAAGGGGCTTCTGAAAGCTGCAGCTGACGGTGTTGGTTGCAAAGCTCTGTACAGTTTTGGGTCTTGATGCAGAATCTTGCTGAACTTGGCACGCAGCGTTGGTGTACTTCTGTTAACAAGGCATTGCAGATGCATCAATGCTGGCTGAGTCTTTTGCACTCTTGATCTCAGGCCTAATGTTGCACCAGGAGTGCAGGGCCTCCTTTGCAATTTTGCAGCGTGTTGCTTTTACACTGTAGAAAGCACGTGTGCTGTCTCTCTCACAAAGACGGCATGTTCCTGCAGATGGCTGATGAGCCCCGATTAGGCTACATCACAGACCAGCTCAAGTCCTTGTCAGTCAGTGCATCAGCTCCCCCTCAGCTGCAAGTGGGTGCTTTATGTGTAGCCCAGTACAGCCTAGATAACGAATGGTACAGAGCCTCAGTACAGAGGGTCATTAGTAAAGATCCAGTCAATCCCCAATATGCTGTCATCTTTCTGGATTTTGGGAATACAGATAGAGTTGGCGGCAAGAATGTGCAGCAGATTGACTCAGCCCTTGCGGCAGTCCCTGCACAGGCACATAGCTGCTCTTTAGCGTATTTGAAGGTAAAGCTAAGCATCATGCTGCTGCAACATGCTGCACACACGGCACTTGTGTTTCTCAGCATACTGCAGTTGGTTACAATCATGCATAATTAAGCATTGGCAAATGTGAAGACAGTAGCTGCTGCTGCTAGTTTGTCAGTCTCTCAAGCATCTCCCCCAAAAGCCTGAAGCATCCTTTCTGGTGCAGAATTCATGTGAGCCATGGCAAGTGCTGCTTTCTTCACATCACAGTAGTGCAGCGGTCTCCTGGCCATGCACTGGTTTGTCATTTTGTTTATTCAGCATGGCTCAGGCTTGTCATCTCTTGATGCAGGTTCCTAGCTTAGATGCAGACTATGGCCTAGATGCGGCGCAGTTCCTGAGCCAAGCAACAGGTGGTGAACAACGCATGACTGCCAGCATAGAAAGGCGGGAAAGACAGCAGCAGAGTAGAGGGAAAGACCATGTAGGGTCTCAGCCGCTGCTGCATGTGGTACTGTCCAAGGAAGGTGCCTCAGCTGCGGAGAGTGTGAATGCTGACATGCTTAGAGCTGGCCTGGCACGTGTCAAGGTGGCAAAGCGTGACAAGGTATGCATGCATGTGTGAGCAGGCATGGAGTTGTTTCTGTCACCCACCACCAGCAATGCTCACTGTTCTTGCAACAAGGCGTGATGTTATGAATGGCACACAAAAAAAGTCTGTGACCTCACAAGTGCAGCGCGCCAATGCCTGTCAAAATTTCACAAATCATGTTGTTGCTGACTTATTTAGCTGATGCTTGCACAGGCTGAGGAGCTAGTCAGCACTTTGACTGGCTGTGAAGATGAAGCAAGGAAGGGTCACACTGGGATTTGGATACATGGCGACCCCGGCAGTGAAAGTGACGAAGAAGAAGCACCACAGAAGTCTGCCTGGGGCAGGCGCTGAGCGGCTGCGTGTTTGGAGTCCGAAGTTGTGGCCTGCATTGGCTCTTGCTGGGGCCAGTCTTGTTTCAATGCACATTTATCGCACATCTCAAGGGTATACTGCATCGAGAACGGATTTTGAAAGACGTGCTCAATTGAATATGTCGCACACTTTCATTCAGGGTGTGCAATCTGAGCAACGTGCCTAAATCACTGACATCACTAATAGGGATCTTCAGAGCGCTGCAAGTCATTATAGAGCACAGTCGCATTTGCAACACTCACACAGTGTGCTTCTCCCTTGCAACGTGACATGCAGTAGTGCCTGTGCATGTCTGCCATTTTGCAGCAGCAACAAGGGCGGTCCAGGAGCCGCAATATGTAGAACATAGCGTGACTAGCATTGCAGGCAGGAGACAGGTTGCATCATCATCAAGGCTTTACACTGCCTGTACTTATACATATGCTCCAATACTGCATTCTTCAAAGATGCGTGTTTCTATTTCAAAACACCCGTACACATAAGATCATCATCAGGAGGGAAGGGGTAACACAAATCAAACCCGAACCAAAAACGGGTAACTCTGCATTGGCTGCGCATATATGGTGGTACACCAAAAATAAATCAGCGGTAGTCAGTCAAGAAAATTTTCTTCTCGTCAATTATGCAAAATATCATCTTCACAAAACTCATTTGTTTGTTGACGGCCCAAGTTGCGTCAACAGCTCAAAAAGAATACGGACTCAGTGTCCAATGCATGCAAAACTAACCTTTTTGCGAGGCAAAAGCACCTAAACACAGCAGCAATGATTTTGCGCTTGAGCAGCATGTGCTGCACTGCAAATTATCATCTTCAATACAAGGTCAGCACAAGGTGTGAGACCTCCACCCAGCCTCTCAGAAGAGTCACCATGAACTGCTTCTGGGGTTGATGGCACCGCTTGTCATACACAGGCTGATTTTGAGTGTACACTTTGGTCTGACAATTCTTCTGAGTGATCCTCTGAGGGTGGTGTTCGCCTTGCATTCACGATGTCCAGAGACATATCGGAGCTACGCCGGGGCAATGGACAGCTGTTTCTGTCCAGGGCTCGCTGCAGCGGTCGGGAGCTCTCAAAGGAGGTCCTTGGTCTTGCCATGTTCACGTCAGAATCGACCGTAACAGAGGTGTTATCCGATCCGCAGGTCGATAAAGAGCTCAGCTCAAGCACCGTGCACAACGCCGATGTCATGCTGTCATGACGTTCCATAGCTCCACTTTCTGGCCCAGACCTGTGCAGCCTATGTAAGGCACGAGAGGTGACCTGCATTTAGCGCGTCCTTGTCATAGCTTGAAGTGAACACTGCCATGGAGTATATCACAGCCAGCCGTTGCCGTAAATAAAGGTGTAGCTGTCAAACTAGCAAGAGTTTACCTCTACGTCAACATCCGACATTGGCGAGGCATCAAAACTTCTTGGCTTGGGCTTCTCCAGCGCAAGCGCTGAATGCCCCATGCAAGTGCTCAACGCATGGTCCAGAGATGAGAAAGACTGTGCCTTGTTTGCATAAAACTTGGAAAGACCCTTCTTGCGCTTAAAGAGTGGTTTCGAGTGTGCTTCGTTATCCTTCTTTGCAACCATTCGAAGGGCGCCAAACAAGCAGGACTTTACATTGGCACCGAAGGTTTGCAGCTTGGCTGATACAAGTCAACGCGGCTTGACGATTGAGATCGTGTGGCAAGTCGCGCTGTCGAGGCTTGATAAGATGCGTGTTCGTCCGCATTTGTCAACAAGGCAAGTCAGCACCCGTCAGCATGATCAACAAAGCAGACTCAGCATGCGACTGAAATTAGGTCTGACTCAAGGCGTAACTCCTAATGTAACCTGACAGTTTTTGACCCGCGGTTAAGCCACAGTGCTCTGTGTTGACTGTTGCCTCAGATGCTCGACCAACTGCATTCGTAAATGCTGCCGGTCACTTCAAGCAGTTATAGCTCAGGACGCGACAAGTCAGTTCTGTCTACAGCGATCAAGCAGCTCAAAAGGCGCTTCGGTCGACGGCTGCGTCGATCACTGCATAAACAACGCTTTGTCCTTGGCGGTCTCGCCGTGGGTTTTCTGTTCCTGTGGTGGTTTACCAAAGCTGTCAAAGTAGTTCCGGACATCGTGCAGGTGTGTCGCTGCGCGCCTCTGCATGGTTTCACATTCTGCCGGCGTCCAAACTGGTTGCGATCACTGTAATATCACGCTCAGGCTATAGCTAGCTAGCTGCACCTGGTAACGAAGTTTGTTGTGCTGTACAGTTGGATCGACCCAGCGTCGACCAGCTGCGTGGGCTGCATGACGCATAACTCCACCGGCCACACAGCTTTCCCCGTCCGGACCCAGCAGTTCACCTGCGATATTGACGACAGCTTCACGGACTTCCTGCTGTGCGCATACGCGGACTGCGTAATGGTCACAGTGACTCAAACCGAGACTCTTGGCACTATCTTCCAGTCAAGGTGCATTTGTATGTGTCTGTGAAAAGCAAGCTGTTCTTGACCTTGACAGTATCAGACTTGCAGGGTAGACACAAACCTAGATGGAGCAGCTGCATTCAACATCAGAGTACTGGTCGGCAACAGGACTGACTCAGTGTTGATGCTGTGTGCCCGGCAACTAGCCGAGGGCTTGCTGGCTGCAGGGTGTACAAAGTAATTCACTGGCTTCAATGTTGGCTGAAACTGTCTCATATGTAACAGTTGGTTGTTGTGCTGCTCATCCATGTGGTCACATCTTATCAGTCAGTCAGCAGTTTCCTTCACTGTGCAGGCCATTGATGCTATGCCTTGGCCTAAAAGGTCTCAGCATGCCCAGTATCAGACAGGTCATTCAGCAGGTGGTGCAGCATCCTGTGTGGTGATTACACAGCTGTAGCAGCCACTCACGAAGACGGTGACCTGTACGTGTAAAGAGTGTCAGTCAAAGTCTGAGTTGCTGAAAATTGGATCAGCAGTGTCAAGGAGCTGTGGTAAAGAAGTGGTAAACAGTACAAGTCATGTACAAGACATCCTTATAGCGCCTTCTCTGAAAACAGGGAGGCTGAATCTTGGCTCAGCTGTGCGCGCAGCTGCTGCACCTCTTGAATGCAGTTCTTGATGTTGGGACATAATGCTTCCTTTTGCCGCCAATAAGCTTGCTGCTCACTACACATGTTTTCTCTGCGTTTAGCAAACTGGCCTGCAGAGCTCTGCTGTTGCACATGCTGCTTACTGTCAAAAGGCAAAGCTGACATGTAGCGTCCAAGCGGTCGCAACTGAGGCGTGCTCTCTGAACGCATCTTCTGTGCAGCAGACACAAGACCAATCTCTGCCTTGGGCTGCGCCTGTGCATCAAGACGCACTTCTGCTGCAACTGTTGAGTCAACTAGCTGCTGCTGACATGCCTCCTTGGCTGGTGCTTGTTGAAAAGATGTGCTCTGGCTGCTTCCTGCCTGAGACTGGCCAGGCTGCTCATGCTGTGCATCTAAGCGCGGCAACGTTTCAGTGAAGCGCTCTTGCAAAGACCCAAGCAGCGCTGTGCCGTCTGAGATGCTGCGCTGAAGCCTAGTCTGTGAGGTGGCCGGTACAGGTGTAACTGCTGATGGCTCACACATGGCTGACGCTCCCTGATCATGCAGCATGGTCACCAGCAACTTGCGCTCCTCATCAACCAGCTTCACCTGCAGGCACTTGCTCATAATCAACTGACAACCCTGCACACCTCTAGTAGTAGTTGCAGCATCATGGCAAGAAAAAAGCAATGTTTCCTGACTTCATGCGCTGTGTTTGATGCCCTTGTGCACAAAAGGTCTTTGTACCTGGTGCTGTGCATTGGCAGTCCGCTGTTGAGCGTTGGATTCGGAGCGCTCAAGTTGACTGTTCATGCGCCGCAGAACATGCAGCCTGTCTTCTAGTGCTGCGACTTGTTCCTGCAAGCAATGCCACATCTCAGTCACGCTTGTTCCAGTTGACTTGCCACGTCTCACTCATGAGATTTTGCCTTCTGCATGCTAGATTTCTGACAGGATCGATCCCTCTGCTACATTGCCTCCCATGCAGAGATCTTACACTCGCATGGGTCGTGTTGAGCTTATACCCTTAAGCTGAATTCTTTCTTGCCAACAGTATTGAGCACATGACAGTGACATTCCCATGCAACAGTCCAGCTAGTGCTATCATGTAATTAACTGGCAGTGCCCTCCGTTCGACGCATCAACATGCCATTCTGCTTTAGCTTGTGGCAGTGCAGACAAGAGATGTGGGCTGTGCACCTGACTTGAGGCTAGAGCATGCTGTGTGTGCTGAGCATCCTCTTTCAAGCTGTCATGCCGCCGCTGCAGATCAGCGTTTCTGCGGTCCAGTTTCAGCTTGCTCTTCAGGGTGGCCTCATTCTGACTCTGTTACATCACAGTGGACTGTTATTGTTGGGTGTTGCTGCTATAATCACTCATGACATCATGTGACACTATGTAAGTCACGATGCTGATAAAAGCCAGGCAAAAGTTGCTTGCCCTATCACACTCAGCATCTCAGCAACAACTGCAACTTACAAACAAAACAAACAAATCCTGAACACACTACTCATAAATGACAGTAAGCTGAAGGCGGAGAAGGGGCAGTGGATGCAGTAACTCTGCAGTGCACTTCAAGAGTGCTCTGCGCTATCGAGGTCACGCTGCTATGCTTACCTTGAGGTCCTGAGTGAACTGTTCCAGGCTGGCCACATGAGCAGCTGCCAGCACAGCTGCAGCAGCTTCCTTGTCAGCTGCCGCCTGTTGCTCAGTCAGCTTCCTGTCAAGCATCTTCTCCAGCCTCTGCTTCAGGTGGCGCTCTTGCACCAGCTCCCTCCTCCCCACCTGCACCCCCTCTGCATGCGCCTGCACCACCAAAATGCTGACTGTGAGCCTTGATTGCGCTTCTCACATGACACAGAGGAAACACGCGTGAGGTATTGCAGCACTCTGCTGCAGGCAAAAGCAGTACAGTGAAGTAAAAGTGGTGCGGCAAGCATCATGCTAGCTGCAGCAAATCACAACGTTCATGGCCACATCTGTGCACAAGACAAGTGCAATGCATCAGGCAAGCACATCTTCTTTGCAGGCTTGCAACCTGGATCCACTTCTGTACCTGCTCAATAATCTCCTGCTGATTGGCTTCAAAGGCCTGCAGACGATGCAGCTCCGCCAGGGCTGTGGCCAGTTGGCCTTCCAAGCCTGCTCCAACAGCCTCCTGATGGTCCAGCTGGGCTTGCAGGTGCTTGATGATCTTGCTCAGCTGCTCACAACACACTGCTGTCACCTTGTTGCCAGGCATGACATGCATAAGTTATGTGAAGCAAAGCAAGTGTTGGCCACTTTTGACCAGCTTCATGTCTTTGAGCATGTCCAGTAAAGAGCATGTCTTGTACATTCAAATGAACAGACAGGAATTTGCTTCTGGTGGACACCTTCCAGAACTGGTCATGCTCAGCTGTAGCAAATGGGTGACACATCACGGTCCAGTCACTCCCTATCCAACTCAAGCTAGCGCATGGGTTTCATGCCTCAAACCAAACAGATGAACTATAGGAAAGCGTTTCAACAAAACTGGCAGCTGCATTTACCTCCAGCATGTTCAAGGTAGTCTCCCCAAGAAAGGGTCGCATGCTGCGCATGCTGGGGCTGTGTTGGAGCATGCTGCTCTGCACCATGCTGTTCTGGGAGTTGCGTCTGGGTTTTGGCACCCTGTCAAGTCTGCTACCTGCTTGCACCTGCTTGTCTGCCATGTCTACATGCTGCCTCTGATCTGCCTGCTGATTGCTGACTTGCCTTGTCTGCTGCATCTCCTGATTCTCCTATGTGACAGCAAGCTACGTTGAGGCCTCAATTGCTGTAGCAAAAAGTAAGGCACTCAGCACCCAACATGCAGAAACACAAGTCAGTCGGTAACAGTCAGTTCACACAGGCATTGGAGCCTATCGCGTATGCAGCAATATCAAAGTTAATTGCCAGCTCAAGTACAGGATACTGCTGAGCTGCCAGTAGCACCAAGAGCAATCACCTGAGGCAACATACAAGAGGCACGCTCTGGTTCAATAGCCACAGCAGGCTGTGCTTGCAAAGCTGATGTTGCCTCCATTTGTGACTGTGCATCTGACTGTGTGCTGTCTGCAGGCGGCATCTGGCTTGTAGGGAACAGACCATCTTGCATAACAGCTTGAGCCTCCTCCCAGAGCCATTGAAGCCCGGGGTTGCTAATGTCATGCTGAGCTGTATGACTAGCATGGCTGTGTTGTGAGGCGTCTCTGTGCCCCAACAGGTCTGCCTCATCAGACTGTGCATCCTGCAGCACCTGCGCAGACTTGTTTCTGATCTCCAGGGGCGGTTGATAGATGTGGCCAGCATTGAAGATTGTGTAGGTCAGGGGCGCCAGGACAGCAGGCCGCATATAGCGATAACACGTATAGTTGACTTTCTGACCTGTTTAGAGGGAAAGTGCAGCTCACTCCTGTCTGTGTGCTGACATTGCTGAAAGGCATGCAGCTTGTTGACTAGCTTGCTACCATGCAGGTCATGTGAGGTGCGCCTTCTGCCACCAATACTGTTAGGCTGACAAAAGTCTGGGATCAAACTGCCCCCTGCAGCAGCCTTTCTCAGAGCTGTATAAGTGGCTGTAGCTGAGGGCAGGCCACTGCTGTTCCGTCTGAGGACACGTGAAGGTGACATATAGCTGTGAACGCGGACAAGTCCTGCTGCTATTTGCCTGTTGCCCGAGTGCACTTGACTGTCGAGATTATACAACTGCTGCGCCTTGTGGCTATGCAAGAGCTTGCTTTGACAAGGCTGAACCGATGCCTGTTCTGCTTGTGCGTCAACCATGCACACTCCAAGGTCAAGACAGCAATCAGACCCTTGACTGTGAAGACATTTCCTGTTCAGGTACGCAGCCAAAATTGAAAGTCTGACGCGGGTAGCCCAACGACAGCAGGCACTTCGCGAGCACCGTACTGCATCATCAATTGTTAAGCGGTGTACTGTCTGTTGCAGCATACGTCAACTATTGCTGTCCAAAACCCTAGGCATGAGAGCTATAGTCACAGGCAATGATTAGTAAGTCCATGCAGTAATTTTAACAAGCAGTGTAGTAATACAGTAATATGAGCTAACACTTAGCTGGGCTGGGGTAACAGCTACGCATGATGCGATGAGCAGTAGCAACGCATTACCGATTTATACGCGAGCGGGGTGCCTGACCCTGGCCAACGACACATCTGCTTCAGTGCACAACCTGCTATTATAAACAGGGTCGTGTTGATGTGCTGCAGCACGAACATCTCTGAGGGACCTGAAAGCGAACGCTGCCTGACGCAATTCCAACTTGGACTGGAAGAAGACTATTGCCTACTGGAAACATTATTACAGGCTTATAAGCGCATTATCTCTTTGATTAGAGCCAGCAAGGTCAAGTGCTCTGTCAACCTGCGGTTCAAGCCTTATTGACTTGCTATCATGTATGTCATGCAACCCTTCAGGTGTATGAAACATTCGTGTGTGACTTTATCAAGCTGTAGCTGTTCGATTGCTCTGAGACCCACAAGCACCGAAGCTGACCAAAAGCAGACTCAATGCATGCTGAACTGTTGCGTGAGTGACCTGACAACATGTGCTGTAGCTGCGCTATCACCAAAACCCCTTTCCCTAGCGTCCCTAGCATCTCACGCTACGTCCGCTTCACTTGACCGACTCACCTGCACTGGGACGTATTGCAAGGTCACAGTGCTGACTCAGCGAGGTGATACGTGCTGCATCATGCCAAGCACATTACTGCAGCAGGTCCCAGTACAGCGGCAACAATTGCACAGCTTATTTTACGCTGGGGGTGAAGCAGCTGCAGGACAGTATTTGCTGTCTCAAGGTCTTTTTGGGGGAGCAGGTGCAGTGCTATATGTGCTGAAGTATCATTTAACTGCCAGCGTTGGCATGTGCATTTGAGCATTTCCATGTTTCAGATGATGGGCATGTAGGCTTTGCCAATGATGCAGCTCTTCTAGGCTCTTTAGTACTGTATAGCAAGCACCTGCCCCAACACTTAATTTGCAGCTGGCATAGCAAAGCAGCTGCTAAAGATGAAGCACTCCTCTCATCTGTCTTGTTGACAGAAGACTGTGACATACAAGCTGGGTTTTCTCCACTAATCGCTTGGATAAGTGGAGCCTGATGTGTCGCAATTACCATTCGGCTGCTGGGCACAATGTTCAACAACACCATAAGGAGGCTACCAAGGCTTGCCTCACAAGCTGGAAAGATCAGGTCGTAGACCTTGTAGTGTGCTTACTTTTACCTCTGTGTGCTCTTACTTGAAATTGAGGATGTGGCAGCTGGCCATGGACTTACCAATGAGCAGGTCAGTGATGTGCACATTAGTTGTAATTTGTATGCCCCAATGCTAATCACTTTATTATGTCTCATTGCTCTTGATGGTCAGACACAGTACAGCGCCAAAGCAGATAGGTGACACATCATTAAGCTGTGCAAAGCTCATCATGGTTTGTCGTGATCTCAGAGCGCCTGTAGGATGACATCACATTGTGGTAGCGTGCAGCATGGGTGTCTGAGCTTGAAGCAATGACAGCCAGGTCGTCAAGCAGAGTGACTAAGTGAAGCTCAGCAACATAATGTCTTCCTCTTTCACCCAGCTGTGTCTCTGAGTATATGGATGCCCATGCGCACAGAGACGTAATTTGTACTACTAGCTGCAACCTGGCATCAAACCTGTTCATGGCGCCCTTGCATTCTCTAGAGATCTGTTAGAGTCAAAACCTTAGCGATGATAATGCAGATTGATCAGCCCCAGGGCCCAGCTCTGACCAGCAGAGTGCTTGACAAGCTGAATGTTCTCAATGCGGAGGATTACCAATGGTGGCTCTGCCAAGCTCATAGCTTCAACAGAGATGACCATATACTACAGTAGTGGAGCTTGACTTTGAAGGCTTTAACGTCATGCCAGTCAGTTGGTACATTGCAGACAAGCAAGAACAAAAGAAGCAGGTCTGAGAAGAAGAGTGTAAATGGCCTTACTATCAAGGTCGTTTGGCCTCCGAAACGTCGCTAGGTGAGGCTTGCAAGTGCTGCTGCGCTCAGTCATTGGGCCAGCAGCTGATTGGAAGAGACGGGACTCACTGCTGATCAGCAGGGATGCGGGTACGGAGTCTCGAAGCTGGTGACACATCCACAGGCTATGATGCAGGCACCTCACAGTGAATTGGGGTGCCTCGACGCAGAGGTCTCTGCAGCCATGGCCGATCCGACAGGTCTTGCTTTACAGAGAGAGGTACGATCAAAATCGGTTTGCTTTGCATTTGCTTTTCGCGGACGGGATTGTGGGTGCTATGCAGTGCTTGATTCGCTGCGCTCGCACTGGTGACCTGGTGTTGCTGAACAAGCTGCTGGCGTCAGGAGGCACTGAAGTTGACTACAAGACTCCTGAGGTGCGGCTCTGGTATCTTGTATTGCAGACAAGAGCCTGTGTTACGTGTGTGTCAGAAAAGAAGGTGGTCTGCCTGGTGAAATTGACAGTGCTTGGAGCGTGGTGGAAGTGTGTCTGCTGCTGTGCAGGGCGACACTGCTCTGTATTCTGCTGCCCTATGTGGTTACTTGGAGATTGTCCAGGCATTGCTGGCACATGGGGCTGACGTGACCATGAGATGCTCCAATGTATGACCATTCCACCATACTTATTGGTGCTCTGCACCAGCAAACATGTGCTTGTCTCAGATGCCACACATCCCATGCCCATGTGCATTGTGTCGCTGCCCAAAAAGCACAAGGCAACAACATTTGAGTGTGTTGCAGGGTGCCACTGCGCTGCATGTAGCTGCAAGCGAATCAACAGCTGTTGAGCTTTTGAGGAATGGAGCTGACATTGCAAGCAGGGATCATAAAGTGAGGCCCACTCAGTTGATGTTGCTCAAAGCAGGCTTGTGTACAGCAAAAGTACTGTCTCCCACTGTCCGGCCTAGGTCAAGTGTGCACAAAATTCACCTCTAAAACTGTGCATAGTGCTCTGTCTGACCGCATATATTGTCATTCTGCAGGACAACAGCATGAAATTATCAACATGCCATGCAACATACAACATGCTTATGCAAAAGTGAGACATCTTCTTTGCCATCATGTAGACTTACCTGAGCATTGGTGCCCTACGTGCAGGACCGCACCCCCCTGCATGTGGCTGCTAGGTTGGGCTACACAGACGTAGTGATTATGCTTGTGACAAAGCATGCAGATGCAAACGTGCAAGATGTCAGCGTGAGCTTATGCGCGATGAGTCTTGTGCTCGAGCAAAACACTCCACCACCTTGCGGCACGTGCAATCTCTGACAGCAGCAGCTGCAGTTGCAGCGCATACCTTGTATGCTCGTGCTACAAACTTGTTGGTGCAGGGCCACAGCCTGCTTCACTGTCATGATTTGGCAGACATCATGTGTTGTACATCTGCTCCCGGGCCAAGCGGATCTGAACCAGTACTGCAGAAACATATTGGTCTTGCCATGATCTCAACTTGCAAGCCCATATATATATGGCACAAAGACTACTGTCATCCCCCAAATGTTGCTGGTCATTGACGTATGCTGCGCACACCATGTTAGCAATCATTTGTGATCTCATATCAATCTCACTCAAAGACACACAGCCCTTGTGCAAACATGACCTTGAGCTCCTGCATTTTTGAGTGGCAGCAAACAATGGGTACATTTGCACGTGTCGAAGTACATCGTGGATGTTCATGTTTCAATGCGTGCTCCAGGGTTCAACGCCGCTGCATTCTGCCATAGAGTCTGATGGTGAGGACATGCGCATGATCGATGCACTGCTAGCTAAAGCAGAAGTAGCTACTGTAGGGGCCAAAAGCGTTTGGGTAAAGTTGTGTTCTGATCGTGAATATACTGACAGCGTGCCAACATGATATGACATGGCATGCCTGTCCACTGATCGTGACCTTCCAAGGGCTTGCCTCATGTGCATAAGGAGTGCTTTCATCAATGCGTGCTCTTGCATTAGCCTGCTTGTTGCAGGTGTCCTGACATCAGGTGCTCAGCCACGATGTGATGTTCATGTCATGTTCATCACTTTCCGACTTAACAATTTGCACACACGCATGATCTGCCCTGCAATGCATGCATGCGTGCCTTAAAGCCTGTAGTGATGCCTGTAGGGCTTCACTCCTTTGGCTGTTGCTATAGTAAAGAACAGATTGCAGACAGCTGTGAGGTTGTTGTCTCATGGTGCCAGCGCAACCTCGGAGGACATTAACGCAAGTGCTGTCCCTTCTGTGCATGCAGCGCGTGACCGGCGTGATTCACAACTTCAAAGATTCCCATTGTTGACACATTTTGTGAGCTGTGCATCATCACATTCACCTGTGTCTGACTTGAGCTCTGCATTGCAGTGCTTGTGCTCACAGATGAGGACAGCGCATCTGGCTTTCTGTATCTTGGCAGGCTGTACTCACACAGTGTATGAGTGTGGACAAAAGATTTTGATCATGACACAGTGATCAACGGATGCAAGATGATCCAGCTCTGTTGCAGGGTATGTCACTTGTTCAATGGGCAGCTGTGTTGAGTCGTGCAGACTTGGTGGAGTTGCTGCTCTCAAATGGAGCAACAGTCTCTGCCAAGAATACAAAAGTGAGATTGGCCACACTCAGTGTGCAGTCTGGTGCCCATGTAGCATGCTACAAACACATCCCGACCCGTGACAGTAGCTCATGTGCAAAGTCTAACATAGCAAGTCTTTTGGAATGCATGTGCCCATGGTAAAGCGCCCAAGTGACTTGTTCTGGTCTCTAAGAATTCTGATGTTGATACACACTGCAGGGTTTTTCACCTCTGCACTTTGCTTGTGCTGCTGGTCATGCTGACATGGTGGCCTACTTGCTGTCACGTGGGGCTGATGTCCTGCACACGCAGCCAGGATCAGGCATGACGCTCTTGCATATGGTCTGTCAAGGGCCTGAATGCGGGGAAAAAACTTGTCCTCGCCTGCCATACTTGACATCTTTTCTGGTTCGGTGGCATGTTGGGGTCCCCCAGAACACAGCTGCTGTAGCAGTCCTCAATAGCTTTACTGAAGCAGTCAAAGTCTTGCTGGACCATGGAGCCGACGTGGATACACATTGTGCTAAGGTCAAGTCAACACTACATCATTTGCATTCACCATGCTGCTTTGACACCGCTGTTGTGTGTTGTCATTTGATCAAACCCACCTTGCCAGGTGTGTGGATGAGCATTGTCTTGCATCTAAGCACTTCTGTCACAGTACAAATTTTGTGCAGAATTGGACTGCTCTGTGTTTGGCATGTTATGACATGTCAGGGAGACAACTAGGTCCAACAGGCCAGCTACGCTCAGCTCCTGGATCTGTCGGCAAACGTGCTGACATCCGCATCATTGGGCTTCTGCTGTCATATGGAGCTGATCCCCGTGGTGCCACCCCAAATGTAAGCAATCATGCCATTGTTTCAAACATGCTTCCTTATCAGATTTGGTATTGGTGCAGATGCGTTGGTCATGGCCTAAAATGTTTACAACCGTAGTCTTCTGCCAAGTTTGAATGGGCATCACAATTATGCACAGACTTGGGCCATGCTCATGTATGGCTAAACGCCGAGCATATGTTGCGTATGCAATACTGCAATGCCTCTTGAGATGGAAAAACAGGGCATGCCTTGTGCTGGGCAGGAGACTTGTCTTGGTCAACCAGACAACGCATGCATGACTTGTACACCCCCACACCATGCTGCCGCAGGGTGCAACGCCTCTTCACTATGCAGTGTTCTCAGGAATCTCGGCCAACTTGCAAATGCTACTGGAATATGGTGCTGATGTCAAAGCCAAAAATAAAAAGGTGAGCGCTGCATGACACACCAGGTGCAGCAATGCAGTCAGCAATAGGATATGTGACTCAGACTGGCAGTGTAACAAAGTTGAATCGTTCTGTATGAACTGCACATTCCTGGTTAGGCATCCCAAGTCAAACTAATGAACTATGAACTAGATGAACTATCTCTGTCAGGGTCATGGAGTGATTGAAGTGAATTGCTTTAGCAAGAATTCTAGTTCGAACTTATGACCAGCCTACCACCCTATAGCTATCTGAACTGAGGCTCTGAAAGATCAGCTGGCCTGGAACAGATTCCATGTAAGATCAATGGTAGGCTGCTGACTGCCATGACAGGACAATGTACAAGGAGCTAGTCAGGGCTCCACATAATGGAATCTAGGGAAAGACACCTGCCGACACATCAAGGGACCAGTGAAGTTGTTCTGTCATGCATGCTTGTGTACACTGCAACACGAGCAATGTTGTTTCCGTGCAGGGTGAGACGACGTTGACACTTGCTGTCGTGCACAGCCCTCCAGCAATTGTCAGTCTGTTACTCTCGCATGGCGCGGACGCAGTTGGCAAAGCAGGGGTAAAGACTGCTTGCTGGCCAGTCAAGCCCTATCTGAGGCTCTGGCTGCCTCAGGCTTGCCTTGCACTCATTACCACTCCATAAGGGTCGCATCCTTAACACCAACAGCAGTGTGTTGCACAATTATGCGGATGCATGCATGACTGCTCCACCAGCTAATGCTTTGCTGCTTGGCAGCTTTCTCATGGCTTGAGTGTTCTGTTGCCAGGTGCGCAGCAGGACTGTTCTTCATTATCTGGCCAATGGTAAACGATTAGACATGGTGGCGCACTTGTGTAAAAAACAGAAGGATCAGCCTGCAGACCCTCAGCTTGTGAGCACCCTCTTGCTTTTAGAATTGCATGCATGCCAAGAAACAGCTATAGCGCTCCAGCATCAGGGTTTGTGCATGAGCAGATCCTGCATGCTTGCTATTGCTCAGGTGTTACATGCATGCCATTGCATTGAGGCTTTATGCAAAAGAGGCAGTGCATCAGTCATACAATGCACAGCACGCCCTGCTTCTACATGCTGCAAGCTGTACATGTGCAAGAATTGCATCTGTGCTCAGTGTGGCCATGCATTGCCATGCAGGGCTGCATGGATCCGCATATTGACGCAGTGTTGCAGCAATTTGCAGCAGTCCTGAGGCAGCTGCTGTCTGCTGGAGCTGACTTGGAAGCTGTTGATGATGAGGTATGAGTTTGACTGAAGACCCATGTGACCTTCATTGCTAGACTCATGTGACCTTCATTGCTCATGCTTCTGCAGGAGTGTGTCCACCTGCAACTTGCATGCTTTGTCAATCTGCTGACATGTCTCCTGTGAACTACAAGGCAACCATACCAGTTTTCTGCAATGTTGCATGCTGTGAGTGCATGAGAATTTGTATATTTAAAATGCATTACGAACCCTCAAAGGGACTGGAGTCTGTGATGACTTGCCGCGTACAGCATAACAGCCTGGGTATGACTTCTGTCTGTGGTGCTCCAGGGAATGACCCCTTTGCACGTTGCAGTGAAGCATAGGCATCCCGACTTGGTTGAGATATTGCTGTCACATGGTGCCAGGGCGAACGCAACCAATCACAAGGTCAGCCAGGTCTTGTTACACACTGCTGCTCATCCATTGCGCTGCCCAGATGATATTGATCAGTTGATGGCCAAAGTTCCAAGGAGTAATGAATATGACTATGTACTACATACAAACTGTCTTCCTGAGAATGCTAATTGCATTTGATGAACATCACTGTCCAGTTGACAACCAGGACACGTGTTCTGACAGATCAACAGCAATTCAATGTGGCATGTCTGGCATGGTGCCATGTTGCAGTAATGATCAATGAAGCGCAAAACGTGTGTGTGTGATGGTTGATGTTGCGCTTGTGGTACTAGCAGGGACAGTCACCTTTGCACTTGGCTGCATCAAGAGAGTCTCCTGAGATGTTGAGGCTTCTCCTATCTTATAGGGCAGACCCAAATGCTGTGGATACCAGCGTGAGTCAAGCTGATTGTTGCATGACTGTGTCTATGCTCTGCTAGAGTAAGGTCTTGTGTCTGCAAAGTACATCACTGTGGCTTGTCCTCTCTGAATGCCTGATCGGCTTTCAAATATGCCTGCACAGGGTCAAACTGCTTTGCATCGAGCAGTGGCATGCGGCAGCAAAGTGAGACTGGAAACAACTCACAATCATGATCGGGATGCCATGGCTCAAGATCCTGAGGTAATGACCTGTCCTTGTTGCAACTTCATGCAGTTGATTAACATGTCATATAGCTAAGCGACATAGGAAACAACCAGGTAACATGGCACACATGCAAGCATTTGGCAGTGCGCAACTTGTTGACATCAGATGCTTACATGTACACATGATATCTTTTGCTTGCAGGGCTTCAAAATGTTGCTAGTGACTGTGCGGGCCATCAAGAATGGTGAGAGTGTGAGCCTACTGCTGGCTCATGGTGCTGACCCAGCTGTACTGGACAATTAGGTATACAAGCTGTACCATTGTATGCAACTTGCAGTTGATTTTAAATATGCACTTTACATTGCTCAAGTTTGACAGTCACTGTTACAGTAGATACTGAATCTACAGCCAGCAAAGGCATTGGCATGACATCCCATGATTATGCTCAATCACAACAATGCTTTGGCACTTGATCATGTCATGTCATGCCTGCCCGCACAAACAGTGATAGACCAGATGGCCTTTGGCTTATGCAGGGCTGCACAGCAATCAGTTTAGCCGAGCACAGCAACTGTGCCAACATCAGCGACATGCTGCGCAGCGCCCATGCTGTACCACATGATATTGACAGCGCTAGAAGCTGCAACGTTGTACAAGGCGCAGCCAGAGGCGCCGATGCCGCAGTAGGCTCACTCAGCAGGCTGTCGAGCATGGGCTCATTGCAGTAACCGCGTTTTGCTATGCCTGATGCTTGTGCACAGTGCATGCCAGAACACAGCCGAAACGTATCATACCAGGCGTCTCTTTCTGTGAAGCATTGTGCCATTTCAGTGTTGCTCACTATCAAACTTTGCATGAGTGCCAACCATCACTAAATTGAATTCAGGTCTCAAGTTGTCTAGCATATAGCAGTATTGTGATAAGTGCACAGTGCACAATATACACACAACATGTGTCCAAAAAGTTCCTTTTAAAAGTATCTGCCACAGGCTGTAGCTCAGCTTGCTTAAGGTGTCACACTAGACATGCTACAGAGGCTCAGCCAGATGGCAGTCATGCATGACAGGCAAGCTGCAATGCAGACAGCCATGCGTACATCAGCCATCCCCTTGGCATTGCCTTGCGCCTATAGCTATGCACTGTCTGGTAACAGCATGCAAGAATGCTTCTGCAAATCAAAGACAAGTCACAAAACAAGGCGGTTACAGCAAACTGTTCATGATTGTTGCAGGCTGCAACTTGCAGCAATACAAAGAGTAGGCAGAGGTGGATTGCAGATGATCAAGAATACAGAAACTGTCCAGGCATTGCAGTTCATGCATAGTGCACAATACATGTACAACATGTGTCCAGAAAAGTGTCTACAGCAATGACAAGCAGACTGCAGTGCACACGGCCATACCTACACCAGCCAAACCCATGGCATTGACTTGCGCTTGTGCAGTGTCTGGTAAAAACATGCAAGAGTGCTGATGCGGATCAAGGACGAGTCACACATCGAGGTCATAGCAACCTGTTCAGCACTGTTTAAAATAAACTCTGAAGCGCGATCGCAAGGGATTGTGTGTGAGCAGGAGCTCGGGGACCACGCCTGAGTATGCAATGCATTGTTGTTTCGGTGCAAACAGATTTACACGTCGCGTCTGGCTGAGCTGTAGCTGAATGCTGGAAAATTTCCCTGGCTGATAGGTCTGCCGGCCACGAGCATCAAGCAGCAGGCAACAGAATCCAAAGGAGAGCCGAAGTTCATTATACCTATATCAGCAGAGTAAAAAGCCCTCAGAATGCGTGTCGAGGCTCTGTTGAAGAGTGCAATCAGGCACACGCAGTTATTTGTCCACAGAACCAGACACAAGGCAGACAGGCTCGTGACCGGCGCGCTGCAGCTGCTCTTTCTGGCTATCTGTATGTGCTTGAGCCCTCAGTCTGGGCGTGTGAAGAAGCCGCCTGTAAACTGACTAGCACAGAGAGGTCGTATTGCAAAGGGCCAAGCCCTGAAATGCGTAGGGTAACAGCAGCAAGCTCCAAAAGCAAGGAGCTATGTACAGCTTGAGTCATAAATTTAGGTCTGGACCATTGCATTGCTGGAGATTGCAATGTACATTGTGAATCCCATTTGTGGCTGCATCCTGAGTCAGCACGCCCTTGAGGATTGCACAATCAAATTTGA
>JAABUP010003762.1_pt1 | contig 26306 bp, 27 predicted proteins | sample 5559201 | NCBI WGS metagenome assembly JAABUP01 (sample SAMN10711887, study PRJNA513373) | rock metagenome | isolation source: Antarctica rocks | place: Antarctica | reverse complement strand
AAAACAGGATGTTAACGAACGAGAACGGGAAAAAGGGATTGATGTATCTCCGCCGGGCCTGTGGTGCCCTCCGCAAAGCATAAAGTCTTCCGATGCGGTTCTAGTCCTGCCTCCTTCCATCGTGATACTCAATCAGCGTCCCTTGCAGCCGGAGTGTCAAACTCTGCCTTCAGGTCCCTCGCGGTTTGTAGAGCTGTCATCATGTCGGTACAGTTGCACTTGCTTCGCCCCTTCCTGGGGCTCGTCTTGCGCCGTCCAGATTTCGATTTTCTTGTCCCGGTCTTGATGAAATGCTTATGCTCGCTACCGAAGAGAGGAAAGAGTCTCTGATAGAAGAATCTTCGCTGCCTCATGGTCTTGGGAACAGTGAAGATGGCACCCTCGTACGAGACAACGTCACGGTGAAGGACATCTGCGGCGGGCAGCAAACAAGCGGACTAGGGAATGGACATTGCAGATAACTCTCAGCGCGTCGAAACGAAGATGCACAGACTGCTTGCTGGAACCAGCTTCCCGGTCTGCTTACAGAACAAGCCGATCTCACCATCTAGTTTGGGACCGGCAGGTGAATGTACTCGCGTGGCGTAGACAAACCTCCCTCTTGCCCGGGAACGGCAGATCTCGACCTAACCTCCTCGGCCTGCTTCCCAGCCCAACGACCCCGTCAACCCAATTAAAGTTAACCTTCCTCGTATACAGCATCTCCACCCTCCGCCTTTAGACTCGTGCTCACATCCTATCCTCTGCCCTCTCATACCCAGCAGCTATCTTTCTAACCTATTACCTCATCTCCTTTTCCTACTACTACCGCTACCAGCACTAGTCCAGGAATCAGGACCAGAACCGCTTCCCTTCCCTTCACCGGGAAAGGTTGAGGATGAGCTAGAATCTTAGTTGGTGACAGTAGGGTAGATATCAACCCGGCTGCTCCTCGCCTTGCTTGATACTCAAGCTCAAGCCACGCTCAAGCTCATGCTGACCATAACACACACCCAACGCTCGAGTACAATCGAGGCGAACAAAGAATTATCAAACTGCATTTCTTCGGTGAAGGGAACAAAGGATGTGGGTATGGGTCTTCAGGTGAGAAAAAGGTTGCTTGAGTAGTCAGCTCGGTTCAGTTTGGTTCAGCTTGAGAGTACAATACAGAGATTACCATTCAATCAAGTCGAGGAAGGAGGAGAAAGAGCGGGTTATAAGGAATGTGAACAGCGCGGGTGTGGTGGGTTAGGAACAGTCAGTCTCAGTGAAACAGGGAAAGGACTGTGAGAGGTTGTTATGAACTGAGAATGTGCAAGCAAAAGAGAAGTGGATTTTAGTCAGGTGAAGGGTGAGACGAATAGTTAAGGAGTTGACTTTTTGACAATTGGCTAAAGTGGAGAGGTAGGGCGTGGTGTCGGAGCACTAAGTCAAACTCATCGTGACGGAAAGAATGGATTATTTCACTCATTCAGGACGACACCGTCAGCACTCTATTACTATAAGTTGTGAGAAGGTCTTGTGGATGTTATCTGACATTATGATCGAGCAATTACCTATCAAGTACAACTTCATAGTACATCATCTAGTGTCGAGACACTGAAGAGTATACACAGTATCGTTGTACATCGAGCAAGGAGTGTACTGGTTGGTACAGATTAAAATGAGACATCTGAAGGACAAACCACAGCGGTGTGCTGTCAAGGTCGTCATGATTAGAAGTGAAGAGACGCACTTGCAAAGATGAGTGGATAGAACACCGTCGACCAGTGCGAAAGTCATTGAAGACAGTCTCAACCTCATAATCTCGTGGTGAATCGTGAAGAAAGTGAGTGAAGACATGAATCATTGAACACAGGGTATCGTATGCAGATTTGCACAAGGAAGCACAAGGGCTGAAGTAGCTCGGACATAGCGGTTCTGACCCGCAACATCTCTGATTAGATGTCTCCCATCATACACGATGTTACGACCAACTAGGAGTTGTTGACTCGATAGGCAGGAGTGTGCGGCCTCGCATCCTCCATCTTCGAAAGCTCCAGCTCCTCGAGAAGTTCTGGGATCATATCCTCTACTTCGTCCTCGTTCACACCGATAGCATTGGAGATCAACCTCTTGAAGTCGTTGCCTTTCTCGCTCATACCAGCGGATCCCATGTGCTGTACAACCTCCTTGACCAGTGCGACGCGGGTCACCTGCTCTTCGTGCAGGGCAAGCGCCAAATGAAGCTTCACTTTCATGTCCTCCTCGGTGTCCGAGCCGAGACCACAGGTGTGATACACGGGTGGTGATAATCGGGACTCTTTGGCGCGAACGAGGTTATGGAGATTTGCGTGCTGGGATTGTTCAAGAAGGCTCTCGTTCTCGCGGAGAAGAGCAGCATATTCCTCGCGCTGCGAGGTTGTAACACTGTCGTCTTCCTCCTTTGTCATGTAGATGAAATTCTGCTGGCGGACTTGGTGTAGTTCGCGTTCCATGTTTTCGTAAAGGCGCAAGGCTTCGGATAGATCAGCCTGCTTCTCTTCGAGTTCTTTGTCAAACGCTGCCGCGAGTTTTTCGGTCTTCTCCGATATGAGGGGCGCAATCTGCGAAGTAACGATCATTGCTGCTTCAGAGTGGCAACCATTCGACATGAAAGATAAGTTGCCGGAATCGGCGAGCATGATCTCTTGCCCGTTCGGTTTTGAGTCGAGTTGAAAAGGGGATGAGGACGCTTGAGGGTAACGCTCAGTACGACGCGCGTTGAGTTCTCGAATGAGCTCATTCGCGGTAACGCCTTTCTTGTTGGGTATATCGCCATCGGCACCGTGCCCAGAAAACGACCGGACACATTTACGAGCGGCATTCTTAGCGGCAATGTGTAAGGCGGTATCACCAGCGCGGTCTTGTGTGTTCAGAACGTTAATGAGATCTTGACTAGATCTCATCTCGCTGAGCTTGTTGATGATCGTTTCGGAGTAGTATCGGGCGCATTTGAGCTTGGAGAAGCTGCTTGTGGTGGCAGCAAGGTGATGGAAGACGTTCGCACCATAGGAATCTCTAACATCGATGGTATCTTGAAGTAGGTGTACAAGTTTCGGCATGGTCTGTTTCTCAAAATTGTTTGTGAAAAGGACGGCTCTCATCAATGGAGTTTCCGTCTCAACCGACATAGCTGCCTTGTTGGCTCCTCGAGCGATAAGAATCTTCACAACTTCTATATCTCCCATGGCGGCTCCCCAATGAAGTGCTGTGTGGCCTTTATCGTCGATCGGTCTGTCTACTTCGAAATGGACAGGCGGTTCCGGTGGGATGTAACAATGCATCGCACCTTCAGCTGCAGCAGACAGCATGAAATAGTCAAGAAGCTCGTCTGCATACATCAGATGCTGTGCGTCGAGAACAGATATCGCTCGTGCGTGGTTAGAATCACGCTTGCGCTTGCGTGAAGCCTTGGACTGCTGCGACAGCTGTAGTATATTGTCCTCAGAGCCAGAAACAATAGGAGAGTTGTCCGGGCTGTCATCATCGTTGAGCTGAGCACTGATATTGTCATAGTGATCTTCGCTCATCTGACTCGGGGCCGGCACTGGTTTTGGTTCTGCTCGTCAGCAAATCAAAACATGAGATCTTGTGAGGGAGAAAATCTTACTAGGAGGCCTTCGAGGTGCGGCAACGGCTTTTGGTATCTTTGGCTTGTTTGATGCGGCAGTTGTATGCTTCGGGGCTTGAGGAGGACTCTCATTGCCAGGAACATAATCGAAGATCGGTCGAAGTTTCTCAAGGACGCCATTTCGTTGAGCTAGATCGCGGCCATCGTGGAGTGGCACCCAAGTACCTGATAGCCTTGTTAATGATGTGGGATAGACACTGGGTACTTTTATATTTCTAACCTTGATACTTTCCATATCCACCTTGTATTTTCTCATGGACACCTTTCTGAACTTCTCTCTCCAAGATCCTTGTCCGAGCAGGCTTGTCGAAGTCTGCGACCTTGAGGATATGTGTGGCATTGATCCAATCGTCTGAGCGTCGTCTCATGACATGATTTCCGTTGACATTGTACTCATAGACAGGTACCTGGGTCAGTGTTAGCGTTACTTGGACTGCATCTGCTTGACCAAGACGTGCTTGGCGCCAATAGATCGGACGAAGGACGCTCACATTGCTGTAAGTGGCAGAGAAGATCTTGCCGGTGCTACCTCCCGGTGCCATGCTGGGCTCTCTTTCTCTCAAACGCTAACTGTTTGTCGCATGTGCTGTAGGAAAGCGTCGCTTCGGGAATCCGCTATTCAGGCTGAAGAGTACTGAAGTTCGTACAGACTAATGAGAGATCTCCTTGTATGTCGTACGCCCAGTTGAAGACGTCTAGACGTCTGAAAGTCCGAAAATGGTCTAGATCGCAGCGATCATGAAATCGACTCTGGTGTGTGACGACGTTGAGATTTGGCGGACGCGAAGCGCGTTAAGTGCTCAGCTAGCGGCTCGGCAAAACCTTCTCGCCAATGGTCGTTTAGCTGTGTTAACGACATCTGAGCACCAAGCTTCATCGAGCCATCGACCCAGGGCTTCTCGACCCATTGTGCTGATCGACAAGGATGGCGGTTACCGACACTGTCAAGGATGCAGTAGGTCTAGGAGATGGAACTCGTAAGTCCTCAATATAAGCAGTTTCGCTCCGTATAAATGGTCGGGTGTTGGTCAAGGCCATAGCGCGAAGGGAGCCCCCTCTACTTTGACATATTCCTGATGAGTGCCGTGGTGATATAGCTGCGTCAAGAGAAGCCATGTCGGAAGCTCGATTACCAATTCAATACAGAGATACATGCGCGCATCTACTCATCCCACTAAACCGATGTCGGTTCGAAGAATACTATCTGCCCTGGAAGTGCGAGGTGCGTCTCTACGACACGGCGATATCATCCTCCTTACTCCTTCTCCAGAGATGATGATGCTGAGACTATAGCATGACAGACCGAGAGACATAGCTACGAGAAATGCCAGTATGTGGAGTTCAAGAAGCGGGTAGCGAAGATGGACGAACTGCGGGCGGCTAAGGGTGGAGCACGGAGCAATTGAGGTTCATGAGTTTGAACATGCGAGCTCCCATGTACATATGCATAGCTACGGTCGACCCAAGAGACGGAATTCCCTGAGCCAACCTGCGCCGCGCGGCTTGCTCTGCCTTTGGACGCCGTTACAATCCGGTTCCATGCCCACTCTTCGTTCCGCTAACATTATCCACATGTATGCTTTCGAAGACTCAGCCAGTGAAACGCCCTGAAGAGACCGAGAACGAGAATCTAGTGGTTCTACTGGGGACTTTGCCATCTCCGGATCTATACGGACATGCTCGCTCATCCATCGCCTCTCCTTACAGGTCCATCAAAACCGATCCAGCAATCGCGCCACTTCCCCTGGGATCTACCAAAAGGGTCTGCATACACTCGTTTTCATTCCTTTGCAACTGTACAGGAACGCAATCCAATAAACTCCACCCTCTCCACAACCGCATTGTAGACGGCCCCCGGCCCTCAACCATCAAGTCGACCATCCGCATACCAGACACCAGAGGGTAGTCTAAGACCCGAGCTGTGACAGGGTGGCTCATACCGCTCCGCAATCCCCTGCATCCATCTTCCGGTCCCTTCCGTAAATTAAACCGTCATAGCAACGAGACACAACCTTCTCCAAGTAAACCAGAAGATAGGAGAGAATGACCAACTTCTTTTTCTTAAGAATATACACCAACCCCTTTCCCCCCTCCCGGCAAACCGCAAACATCGAACACGAGCATCGCATGTCCCATTCACGATAACCCATCAAATTCCCATCGCCCATTTACCCCGTATCTCTCCGTACCTCAGTACTTACAAACTCACCTCTCGCATAAGCAAGCATACATACCGAGCTCATGGGCAGCTTCTTTCCACGACAAATCAGCTCTGATAACATACCTAGCTCCACACATGTCCGCGGACTATCCCGCACCGGCTTCCATCACTTGTCTTTCACAAACACCCCGATTAAACTCCAGCTCCAGCTCTACCAGAATCTACCCATCATACGCAGCTAGCCTTTCCCTCCCTCCCACAAAACCCAACCCACACCAAACCAGCAGGACACAGGTCGGTTCCAGCCCCCACAACGTCCGACCCATCTTCCAGCAAACATTCCATCCTCATACCATCACCGACGTAGGCATCGTCCAATCGAGCACCACCCTCGAAGTAACTCACAACCATGCCAAGGAAATCCTGCTAGACATACATAAACCCCCTTCTGTACTTGGTACCAGATCGTCAAGAACGAACAATATAAAGAGACGTACCGGGCGCTGGAGAAATTGGGCATGGGTAGAGGTCATGTAGGCTCGGGCGTTTGCGTTGCAGGCTCGGAGGTCCGCGGCTGCGCTCTATTGCCGACCAAGCTCTCGGCGTACTTATTTTGCGGGACCGGCATGTCGATGTCGAGCAGCGTCGAAGGGTCAGAGAACGGCGGCATTTCGGATCATTGTGGTTCCTGCGCATCTTATCTTATCTTACCTTGACGGTACAATTTGCCGACGGTGGGAGTTTCGAATCACAAATGTGGAAGCGGCCGGCGGTGCGCTGGGTGGTTGGCGAAGACCCTGCGTTCGTTCGTTCGATAGATGGCCGGAGCCTTGTAAACTTGCAAGTGGTGTGGGGAGGGAGGGATGGGTCCGTCCGTCCACCTTGTTGTGAAAAACTGTTGGTCGGATCAAGTTTGGTAGGGCCTGAGCTGGCTACGTGGACGTGGAGCAGGAGGAGGAATCGGAGGGCTATGATAGACTCGAAGGTGATCTAACGTCTCAACACGGTATTAACTTTCCCGTATTGAGGCCCGGATACGGATTAAGCGTGAGGTTATGACATGGATCCTGTACTGTGTGCCAGAGGACGCGGCAAAGATCAGATCCGCATATCAACGGAAGCCAGAGGATTCTAAGCCCAGTCTATCAGGATGTCCTTTCGCTGCACGATAGTAGCAAACATTGAGAATCCCCGACTTCTATTCTTGCCGGACAGAGACTACTCGTGACACATCTTCGGATACATGGCTAGCCATCGAGCCCAAAGAGAATCCCTGAGTATCCAAAACCCAGCCAAGCAGCAGAGCATAAATGAAGGATACACCTAAAAACTGAACAAACCGCTCCTCCTCTTCCCGAACGGATAAATGACCAAGGCGCTCAGAAACAACCCGACCGTGATCCCAATCGCAATTTGGATCATAGAATACCCGACATTGAAAACCGTACTGTTGACATTGACGTTCGGGAATACTTGCGATCCATTGTTGACCGTAGTGACTCCTGTCACATTACGCGTGATCTGGTTTGCGGAAGTGACACCGCTGACAAGAGAGCCGCTGGCAGCCAAACCGGAGGGCACTTGCACGAAGATTGCGGGAAGAAGAGCGGCGGCAGCAACGCCGTGATGGAGGCGAGAGTACAGGTTTCCAAGAACGCCGACGGAGAAGGCACCGAGGGTGTTTGCTACCTGAGCGTTGGAAGAGAACCTTTGGGCGGAGAAGAAGTTGACGACGTAGCCGGCAAAAGCGATGACAATCATTACGGGCGCTTGTGTCCATTTCGCTTGATTGATGACAATCAGACACATGGTGAAAAGAGGCACGAAGATAAATGAATAATAACGGGGAAGAGAGGTGGAGCAGGTTGTTTCGGACGTTGCATTCTTATCGATGAGGCCGTAGATGGCGGTGCCTATGGTGATTCCGAAACCGAGGAAAAGAGAATAGATGATTGCGTAGACCATTCGCACGGACCCGGCGACTATCGAGCGAGACTGGAGTTCCAGGGAGCCGCATACTGGGTAGTGTCAATTACTGCTAGAGAGGGCAAGAACATGGCTATAAGACTGGACTTACAAACCGTATAGCCAGGGAGAATAAGAGCAATGGAAGATTGCGCCAGCGCTGAGAAACAAAACAAATTACCACCTCTGAGAGAACCAAACGCACGGGCTAGGAAACTCGTAAGTACAGCTGCCGAAATCTCAAAGACGTTGGAATACAGATCAGACTTTGGTGCAACGATAAGCTGCAGTACGCCAAGCATACAACCAAGGACAAAGGCTATGGGCAGATCAATGATACGCGCTCCGAAGGCGAATGGCCCAACAAAAGCACTTGCAAGACCATATACAAGAACCAAGAGCCATGGAGGGTGCTTTTGTTTCCTTTCCATGATTCGATCAAGTCGCTGGGTAGCTTCTTCAACCCCGATGATATCATGCACTACCTCCTTATAGATTTCGTGCGTGTCCCGGAGCTTGCCCAGATCGACGCCCTGTGTGCTTCGTACAAGCTTGACTTCGGTAGTATGTGTGGCTGCATCATCGAAGGAAACGATCATGGTTCCGGGCATGTAAAGGAATTGACCATCGATCTCAAGAACACGCGCAGTCATTCTCATGTACTCTAATAATTATCAGCATGCAATATTTTAAATCGCAAGGCCCAGCTCCATATTCACCTTCAAGTCGATGCGTAGGCGCACCGTAATTCATTAATGCCCGACATAGCTTGACGAGGAACTTCTGCCGACTCAGCGTCTCAGCAATATGCACCGTAATCCTGATCTCATCCTCTAATCTTGGCTTGCTAATGCGATTGATTGCTGCGCCGATAGGATTAGTGGTCTTTGGCGGTTTCAAGGCTTGGTGCTGCTTCAATTTCGGCGCTGCTCGGGCGCCGCCGGGTTGAGCAAGCACGGTCGAAGAGCTGATGAGTCCAGACAGGGAGTTACTTGAGTGGTTTGGTGATTTGTCGTACCATTTTTGATGCTTTACTTTAGGTGTAGTTCTGCCCGAAGAGTCGGGAGAGCCATGCGGAGTTCCTCTAGGAGTGGGAGTTTGATTGCTGGTATCAACACTGCTGCCACGGTGATGGTGCTGAGGCTGCACTCCTGATCCGCTAGGCATATCACCCAATGCCGATCCTAAACCCTGCTCATTATACAGCTTAAGAAGAGACGAGAGAATCCCTCCGCGGTAATGTCGCGGTGGCGGTACATATGCGTCTGGATCGCGATCTCCAATTGGCGTCACCTGCCCTGACCTTTGCCCAGGAGACGGTGCATGAACGCGAAAGAGATGATCTGAGTCTCTTTTTGTGTGTGCTCTGACCAGCCGATGAGCCTCCGATGAGCTGGTCCGTTTACGCCGTCGTGCGGGGCCTTCATCATCCTCATCGGTGTCCTCATCTGCGCTATAGTAGTCCGCGCTATGGTCGTCCCGTCGATTCAAGTCAACCAGCGGTATATCATTGGACTGTGCGGGGTATCCGCGATGTCCCGATGGAGGTGATGGCGATCGTGCAAAAGACTTTGCCGGCGATGGTCTTCTCGATACTGGTGATTGGCTTCCCACAACTCTTGCCAGTCTTTGTGCCCTTTCCCGCGCTGACACCTGAGAAAATACCTTGCCACCGTACTCGTCGTTGTCGTCTTCATTTTGAAATTGTTCCGCCACATCATAAAATTCAGAGGTGCTTGACTGGTTTCTCATAACTGATGGCCGTTGCTTTGAGACTGGTGCTCGAACTGAAGATTCGCTGATATCCGCAGAAATATCATTGTCAATGGACGGAGGTGAGTAGGATCCATCGCCGGTGCGGATCCATGAGCGTGTAGGACTCCTTTGGGCTTTTGGCGGCAACTTTGGCTGCACGAGCTCCGAAGGTGACTGGCTTGTGTCCCGAACATCAAAGGTCGATCTATTGTTGAGATAGTCCAATGACTCCCCTCCAGCTGTGAACCTTACTCGAGGCCTTTCTCTCGGCCTTGACTCGTGCGGCCCAGTACTGCCTGGTCTGCTAGGCGTGGCGCTGGACTCTGCACTTCGTTCCCGGGAGCTGTCATCCTGGCTGGGATATTCCCCCTGCGATTGCTGTTGTTGGGAACTCATGGCTCGAGTGAGAGGAATTGCGAACAGGTAGTTTCATGCATGGACTATAGGGCAGACATGTGGAAAACCACTGATGAGGCCTGTGGAGCAACAGTTCAACGCTTAGGTCCTCATCGATAGTGGTTCTTCCAGGAGGGGAATGTACACCGAGAACAAAGAAACCGGAATCAGGAAAGAGAAACCGGTGGGGATAGATTAGTACCTACATAATCAGCAATAAGGTAGTATGTACGTTGAAAATCCGTATATACACTAGGGAAAGAACATCAGAGGCACTTCCAGAACGTCTGCGAAAATTTGATGAGGAAACAGGAGAGGTAGGGTACATTAGTTACTCCGGTGGGCCCACTGCGGTGACGTTCCCGCCCAAATTTGGACCTTCGCTTGCTTATCCAAGGGCCTTTATAGGGACACAGAAGGATTCTCTACGCGCACGGAACGCTAGTAGGGGTAAAACACCGGTCACATATGGCTTCCCACTAGTGAGTTAGTACTTCAACGATCATATTGACGCGTAGTGTCGGTGCGCCCAAATTCCCCCCTTCCGGGAAGGCGCTCAATCTTTTTGTTCACTTTCACTTTCTTATGAGTTTCATATGTACTGCTGCGTATCAGAGCTGTCAGCGCTGAACCTCAAGCCTGACTTCAGCTTGCTTGTGATGATTGAGGTTGTCACTGCATGCACTGTGACAGCATGCCCCTCTGACCTTCTCTCATGCTTTTGCAAGTCATGTTGTGTAATGGTCTTCATCTCTCAACCCACCTTCTCTTTTACATAAGATCTGTATCTGTTTCTTTGTGTTTGTTTCTCATTCTCATTCTCTCATAGATCTTTGCTCTGCATTATCTCTTTTGCTTCAACTCTTTCTTCACTTCTCTCTGTGATCTTGTTCTTTATTTGCTGCTGTGTTCTTTACTGTCTGTCAAATTGACTTTACTGAGTTAATTTTGAACAGATTGCAGTGTGCTGTTACAGTGCATCATGAGTTTCTTCAGAATTCAGAATGTGTATTTGAAAGAGGCAGATGATGCTTCAGACACTGAATCTGAGTTCAAGATCAGTTTTAATGTATCTGACACTGAGTTGTTGAAACTTCAACAGAATCTCAAGAAGCTCAATTTAAAGAAGATGCAGTGCAATCTGACAGACACAATGATTGCATAACAGATCTCAGTCATGAAGTGATGAGAGTGATACTGTTTTCTCTCTCTTCTCTTTCTTTTATTTTTAAGCTTTTAGCTTTCTGAAAAGGTAACTGATTGCAGCTGATTGATTCTCTGTCTCTCAATCTTAAATACTATGTCTTTATGCAACACAAGAACCTCATCAAGCTGCTTAAAAAGTGTAATGTCACAGTCTTTCAGAGCTACCTGATCTGGTATCACAAAACTCACCTCTGCATCTGACATCTCAACATCTTCAAAAGTTACTGAAAGAGTCTGCAGCAGCTGTATTATGATCAGACTTGAAAACTCATCAAGAAGTGTGTTGAGAAACTTGTCACCACAGTAAGTTCACTGATCAATCTCTCATAGTGTATGCATTGAGACTGATTAAATAATCAGTACTTGCATAAGAACTTTTGCAATGAGCATCATCTGATCTGAGACATGAGAAAGAAGCCTGTTGTCAGTCACACTGTTCTTTACAAAGTGCTTTACTATCACTGAGTATTTAACACTGAGTTTTATGACCTGAAGCAAAACTGCATACAGCTTGCAGCAGGGCTTCTGCTCTTGATCTACACAGAATTCAGACTTAATGTAATAGTTAAGAGTTGCAGTTGAGAAATTGTCAGCATCAACACTGTGTTATGCTACAGAGACCTAGTGCTCAAGCTTCTTCAGCTTAAAGAGAGGCTGTTACTTCTCATTTTGAAGGTGAGAATTCACTTAAACAAGAGTAAATGTAAGTGAGATGAGCTGTAAATCTCACTGCACACTATAAGGGCTGATGGGCTGTGAACTGAACACACTGACAAAAATGTACAGAAAATGAATTACAGTCTATGAGAATTGAATGTGTTCTGTCATGTGTTTTGTCATTTATTTCACAGCAATCATTTTTGTCAATAATGCATTTCATCTCAGGCTGATTAACACAGGTCTGACAGTTCACATCATGCACAGCTTTTTCTGCTCAGACAGTCAGACCATCATCTGATTTGTTCTTTAAGACAATATACTAAACACATTGATCTTTTGTTACTTCAGACAGATCATGAAGAACATAATGATTGATTCAGTCAAGGTCATGTCAGTCATCACTTTCTTATATGAGATGATGAGGCTGAGCTGAAACATCAGCTTCAACCAGTCTTTTCATTCTTACTGTCTTTGACAGAAAGTTGAAACAGAGCTGACAGATCAGTTTTGAATCTCTTCTCTTAAGTCTTTAACTTACAGAGCAAGACTGACTGACTGTCTTAACAGATTGTGATGTCAGTAAATCACAGCAAAATCAGATTCTCAGTCAAGCTTACTCTGAGACATTCTTGAAGTTCTACATATCTCAACATGTTGTAGTTAATGTGCAGACAGCTTTTCTGAGACAAGACTTCATGTCAAACATGATCAAAAAGATCAAAAAGCTCTGTCTGTGTTGAGATTTTAATGTTTTAAAGCACCTTACAGACAGTCAATGAGCTTTAGCACATTGACACTCAGATATCATCAGTATGAAGCAGACAAAAGTTGTGCTTCAGAAAAAACAGATTAGCTTAGCTCACAGCAACATCAAGTTAACTGTTAACTCATCAGAGAGTATCAAATTCAGATGACTCTATCAGTGAATTCAAGTTAAGAAGCTGCAAAAGAAGTGTTCAGCTTTAACAAAGACATTGTGTGACTATCATAGCACTGCAGATCTTGATCATATAATTGTGTAGCTTAAGAAAGAGAAATCACTTTCTCAGATACTCACTTTAATTAAACACATCATAGCTGACTGCAACTGACTGATCATCAACCTGTTTCTTTCAGTGATCAATGAGTCTTTCACTGACATAATAAAGACAATGTCACATCTTTACTTGCAGTCAAAAGGCAAAGGTCAACAGAATTTGACTGTTCTCAAACACAACAATCATTCTTCTCTTGTGCACAGCAACAGCATCAGCAATAATTCATTGAAGCCTTTTTTTAAGTTCAGCACACACATCTGATCAACTCAACTGTTCATTGAAGTGACAAAGTCTGAGCAGTGTGATCAAGTCATCACTGCAATGACTGAAGTCATCATCTCACTCAGTGTACTGTTAAGAAAGAAGCAGCTCATCATTTATACATGTCTTTTCTGCTTTGAGAATGCACAGTGTTTGTATGCACAGAGCTTTTCAATCACTGTCAGCTTACACAATCATTATTGCATGATTCACTTTCAGTATCAGATAGGCGCATTTCTATGCTCAATACTGTCTTGCAACAAGCTCATTCTGAATCTTAATCATTTTGTCAATCATGCAGTCACTGTTCACAAATCAAACCTTGATGTCAGAGCATCTATCATAAGGGTTCAAAAGTGTACTGTCAAATTGTGAACACTCATTTCTTTCACATTGTGACATGTCTTTAAGATAAGCTTTAAGTGACAGAAACAAAGACAATATGCTGATTGAGAAAGTCATAAAGAGAGTGAGAGAGGTGACTAGTCTGTGACTAGCCTGTGAATTTATCATAAAGTGTGTATGCTTGACATGTAGAGTCATTTTGTCAATTCAAGTTCAAGAAAAAGACATGGTCACTTTTGAATCTTTATTTAAAGTCTTTTTCCCTCATCTTGAAAGACAAGTTTCAAGCTCTGAATTTTTCTCTGAGATATTTCTTCTCAGCTAATGAAAGATGCTTGCAGGTCTCATTCATGATGAGGTTAAACAGCTCAGCAATATGTTCACTGCAAGTCAATGCTTATCTATAAGTGTTATCTTTATCATTTCATCAGAATTAAGTTGATTGCCCTTTTCACAAATTCAGACATGATTAACTGATCATTAAGTGAAGAACTGTAAGGCGCAAATGCATGCATGTAAAATAAGCACAACATAAACAAGATGTGACTGCATTATTTGTATCTGCAAGAAATAGTGTGGCTGAAAGACATCATCAAAACCAACTATCAACTATGGTTCTTTTTCCCTTCAAAGTTTAGTCTCAATTAAATGATGCTGATACTTAAAAGAAAACTTCAATCAGTTTAAGAAGCAGATGTAGCTTAATGCTCAATGTTGTGATGTGCAACTGCTCATGTTATGAAAAAGTTAGAATGAATAATGCTATCTTGTCACTACTTGTAGTCTATTGATCTCAACATCACTTGATTGCTGATGGTTTCAGATTGAAAGCTGCTCTTCTTCTTCTGAAACAGCTGCAGCATCTGTGCTGTGAGAACCTTAGTATGCAGTTGTATTACTACATGTACAAAGCAGAGAATGTTCTTAAATAATAACCATCTCATTGATAAGAAACTGATGACCTCTGTTAAGATTTAATCTCTTTCTGATATCAATATAAGTGATCATCAGTGGTTCTTTGCTTTGATCAACTATTCAATTGATATCACTTTCAGAGATCATAACAAGATAAACTTGTTTTACAATGTTTTTAATACTCTTTTTTAAATATGGTCTCTTTCATGTCTCTGATTGTTATTAATACTTAAGTTGAGCAAATTTTCCTTCTTGCATCAGATGATTCTTCATTGAGTTCACTGAGTTACTCAAAAGGCAATGATAAGTTTTAACATGATTACATCTACATATCTAAGGTAATAATATGCTTAGTTTCTTGTACATCTGACACTTTTCTTTAACTTAATAATAAGATCATGACTTACCTACTTCTGTCAAACAGACAGCTCAGTAATGTGATATTGTCAGCTGATCAAATTTGCAAGCTCAGTCAGCAGCTCTCAACTAAAGCAGTTGAAAGTTCAAGATTATAAGCATCTGCTGAAACTCAGATTCTGCTTTGTTATCAGAAAAATGATCACATCACACTCTCAGCAAACATTTTCAGTAAACTCACAGTGAAAATGATCTCAATATATGACATCAATCAGTCTCATCTTGATGACACATTACAGGCAATTCATAATGTCTGAAATGTCATGAGCACTGAAAATAATCAACAGAGCTAACTTCTGACACAACAGAACTTTGATGATGAGGCATGTTATCAATTAAATAATGACTGCATATCACAAGAGCAGTGTGTTAAGTATTCACCTGATTCATTGCAAGATCAGAATTGATAGTGCAGAAACCACATGCAACTTTTATAAGATATAATGAAAGAATTGTACACCTTGTACTGAGTATGAGACTGATCAACATCTTCAGAAACTTCAGAAGCTTTAAAGAAAAAGACAGAAATTTATACAACTTGTCTTGATGTAGATATTGTGAAAACTTAGATAGACACACAATCTCTAAATAACTGTCACCTTTACATTCTCATCACTGAGATCAATTTCTCAGTACTTCAGTAGACATTTCTCTGATTCTGTCACTCATTGAGATAGGTTCTGCAAATCCTCTTAAAGAACTTTATATGCTTGAACAGTTTTGACATGTAATGTAATCATTGCACAGTGAGTTTTCTGATTCAAAGTGAGCTTTTGATGAAGGTAATCATTCTTTCAGATAAGCTCTTCAATTCATTGAGTCTGAGTTGATGACAGACAGTTTTTGTTGAGTTGTAGCTGGCTTGAGAGCTTCTCAATGTTTGAGGTCATATCTTTTTGTAATGCAATATGATGATCAAGTACAGTAACTTCTGCAGGTCTACTCAATTGTGAGTGATGTACATTCAGATTATGTGAGTTCATAATGAAGGCTTTTATTGAACTCAACCATAGTTATTAGATGTGGCTTTGAATATCAATTGCCTCAGTTCGATTGAGTCACCCTCTTCCAACGGCTCCACAGGTATAAGCTTACCAAAAGTGTCAACAAGGTTGTTAGCCGCAGCTGAATTGCGTGATGTGATAAGGATCGATCCGTTTCGCGACTGAGGAAGAAACGTCTCCAGTGATGGCTGCAGATCGTTTACTTGATTGCCCCGTAGAGCACCGCCAGTGACACTGTTGTTGCCAAGGAACACACTCCCGTCGTCGACGTTGTCCAATATTGCAAGCCACTGTCCATTCGCCTCGTCCGAAAGCCAGTCGTACACCAGACGTAGCACGTTGACCTTCAGGTCATCTCGCCCTGAAAGGTCAAGCTTATCTGCCATCTCTTGATAAGCTTTTCAAATCGAGTCCTTGTGCTTGCATGTATTCAGAACACTGATATCTGCGGTCTGTGCTTCCGCATTCGATATGCATGCTCGATGGCGATCTGAGACTTCCTATGCGCATTCAGTCTCTATTGTAATCTGCGTGGAAATAGACCCTACCCGACTCCCCCAAGACCTACTAGTGCATCTCTCCTATGCTTTGTTGGCATACTTGGCTCACCTATTAGGTCTACCTGAGCCAGCATTTCTTCACGGCCAGTAACGTAATCGTCTTGCGAGAAAGGAACCATGAATGGCATGGCGTGCGCTAGACAAACTAGAGCATAAGTATCTATAATATATTGTCAATATACGATTTACGTACAAGATCCACCTGCGGTGACTGCTAAAGAGATCTTCCTCTTCGAAAGTCCCTTCCTTATGAACTGCTTTAACACCCCAGAAATTTGGCGGTAACGCACATCATCTCTGCCGCTGCATCTAGCCAACTCCATATGGTTTGCATCAATACTTTCGACTGTTTCTAGCATTCTAGTGAGATCGAGCTTCGAGGAGAAATTATCGACAACCTATATTAGCTATTAGTTAGTCTTTTGCATTAAACGCAGCTGCTTAAGGTTGCTATATTAGATGTCATCAAGAGGACTGCCGTACCTTGCTATCCAGGCCTTTCATTCCAGAAATCCCTTGCGCCTCTTGGAATGAATGCACTTTGATATTGCAGTTATTGAGTATGGCCTTGAACTCCTCATGGATGTTGTCCAACACCTCGGCGTTGACTTCGAGTGTCTGCACAAGGCGTTTGTTTGAGTCTTGCAGACCTAACTTCGCCAGGTTCGACGCAATCTCCCTCCAACCTGCATACTCGCTCCCTCGATGCGGGGTCCCAAGGAAGACAATCAGCCTCGTCCGTTCGCGGACTGTCTCCGATCTGTGGAGTGCCTGTATTGACGTATCAGCAACTGCGGCTGATCGGATTGTACTAGTTAACCCGTACATCTTTCAGGATGATCCCACCGAGGCTATGCGCGACGAATACAATCGGATCCTAGTTCTCAGTCAATATACTCAAATGGCGTCAATCGGAGATACCTCATTGTCAATTTCCCTCTCCAACCTGACAGCAAAATCTCGACTATGCTGCGACACGCTGTTCTTATTGTTTGCCTGGAAGAGTCCTCCCATAACATCGGCATTGTATCCGTACGTCCATATTCGAGTCTGTGGGAGATCCGGCGCGAGGTACTCTTCTGGCCAGAAGATATCCGAAGGAGTAGGGGTGCTTGTCCGCCTGTTGCTGTTTGTCTTTTCCATATTTTTCTTTAGTCTAAAGAAAGTCTTAATATTCTTCTGCTCGTCCTTGTACTCGTCAGTGTGCTTGTCGCGATAAGTCGTGAATGTGGGCCGCAGGTGCGACCATGTCCCTTGTGGATGCCCTCTAAGGCCATGGACAAAGATGACGCTGTACGCGGTTAGAACACGCTTTGTTCATGTGGTAGGGAATAAGCGGGGTCGTACTTCAGATCACGTCGGTCGCCGCTAGCATCTTCGCTTCCTGAGAGCAGGGTGAAGCCCTCCCGGTGAATCATCGCCATGGTTGCTAGCAGAATAGCAGAACAGCAGAACGGGGCCGTACGGGTCGAATTTTAGTGTGGTGGAAGCAGCAAGATCCTGGCCAGTCTTGTCAAGGCTGCGATTGTCGCTTGGCCAAGTAAGTGGGCACGTATTCTGCCAATGGTGTGGCCTGCACTTCATGATACAACCGTAGCGATATAAAGCCAACTAACCATAATGATGCTAGCGTGTAGGAAAAAGTGGGTCAACTTTAATAGTCAATTGATTGTTCAAAAGACATAGACGCATCTAGCACACATTTTTATTGAAAGCATGTACATGTATGGGCTTGAATGAGATATTGGCTTTTCAGAAAGAAGTGAATCATGTGATATAGCGTAACTAGTGCCTTTTAGGCTTAGCCGGGCGTAGTAAATTACTACTACTACTCATTTGATTGTTTAAGTGTGAAGCCGATTTCGATTTCTACTGTAGCAGCATTGTGGATCAATCAAATCATTTGAGTGTTGTGCTCATTCAGTTATGTTACATTTCATCATATTCTCAGCTTGTCTTGCTTGACACTATTGATTTCAAAGTTCAAAACAAGACCCAACTGCCCATTACTGTGCGAAGCATGCTCAACTGGCTCGAGTGCTCTGCATAAGACTCAACAAACATCTTATCATAGGGGTTCTTGTCAATCAGCATCACGGGGTCCTCTGAGTGCGCTAGTCAAGCGCGGTGGTCGTGTTCTTGACCTCCCCTTTCGCCTTTATTTGTTGTCAAAGCTTGATACAGAGTTTGCATTTCCCTCCGATGAAGTAGGTTTTCATAACGAGCACGATCATCGTGCCATGGCTATGATACTTTTGGCACCGATTCTTGATAGCACCCTTGCTTTTCAACAATTCAACTCCCCCCACCCTCCCCCAACTCAACGTGCAACGATTGGGAGCCTTACGGACCAGACGTGTGTCGAATCTTTTCGTACTCTGGCATAGCCTACTTTCTCATCCATTCAAATTCAAGAGCCTCAGCTGCCGTGATCCTATCCTCCGGCTTATAGGACAACATCGACCGCAGCATCGCAATTATCGCGTCATTCTCATTTTGCTCGTATTCAGCTGGGATAGGCTGCAGTAGTTGTTAACGGCGACGCCGACGTTCCATCCCGTTAACAGTCTCAAAAACTAGTAGAAATGCAATGAAAAAGTCGTCCATATTTCAGGGTCTGGTTTCAGGCGGGTCTTCTCCGGCTTGAAGTTGTTCTTTCTCCCAAAGCCATCATATCTTGATGACACTTTTCAGGTAGCCTGCTGTAACAGTGACTTTTTCTTCATCAGTTATAATTTGGTTTGTCAACCTTTTGTACGTTTGGAAGTAGGCTTTCATCTCAACCGGTGAATGACTCAAATTACTAAAGTATTCAGACTTCAACTGAGATGAAGACCTCAACACAAGGAAGTCAATGTCAGGGTACATATTCCAGCTGACTAATGGGTCAGTTTCATGAAGTTTGAAAAGTCAAAAGACTGTCACCTTATTCTTCTGTGAAGTCAAGTACATGACCCTAACAGAGGTCATCAAGAAAGTAGTCTGAATGAAAGAATTACTAAAAGAGCTAAAGCTTAAGAGGTTTGACTCAGTGACAATTCATATGAACAATCAAAAAGTCACATCACTGACTAAGAACTTAGAATTTCATGTCTGTATGAAGCATATTAATATTCATCATCACTACATAAGAGAAGTTGAATCAATGACTCTTATTCACCTTGATTATGTCTCTACAAATGACATGGCAGTTGACAGGCTTACTAAGCCACTTTCAGGCCTCAAATTCACTCATCTCATTGACCTTATCAGTCTTATTAGACACTAAGGTTCTGTGGTTTAATAGTATGATGTTTGAGTGAAGTCTTCACTCTGAAAATGTATGTGTTTGAATGGTGTTGAGATTGAATTTTTTGCTACCCACCTCACTGTCATTAAAAGGTCTGAGAAGGTGTGTCTGAATTTTATGTCTTATTTAACTGATATAAAAACCCTACACAGGTAATATCAAAGTTCTACAAGGTTTGAGAAGAATGTGGGGTTTGTTAAACAAACACTTTGCTACATGAAGAAAAGTTTTTCTTATGCTGAAAGTATGAGTATTAATAGAAGAATCTTTTCTATAGATAGCTAGACATTAATGATAACACAATTCACTCACCTGATTTCTTTTTATTTGTGACATAGTGACTTCTCATCTAGTTACATGTGAAGAGCTAAAAGGCATGACTGAGAATCTTTATTATAAAATGATTAAATAAAGCAATGAGTGTGTGGTTGACTGAATCACTGATGAATGACTAGTGACTTGATACTAAAAGTGGCTTAACTTACAAGAAAGATTGTGAAGATCACATCACTACAAAACTGTAGAATGAGAATGCTGAGAATGAAGGTGAATCTGTGTTATGATACTGAATGCTTTCAATCATACTTATAGACAAGCCTTTTACTTCTGTCTCTTCATACTTTCTTTACACAAATCATCTCATTATTACACAGTCTCAAGAGGTAAAGCACAACTCAAATTATAGTGAAGAGAATTTTAATTAATGAATCATAGTCATCATCATGTGCTTTGTTCTTGTCATCTGTTCAGTGCTACAATCAAAAGGGTATGAGAGATCATGAGGCCCTATCAGTCAATTTCAGATGAAGATTTGAAGCTGGCTTCATTAAAATCATTCTTGATTTAATGCCATCATCATTTGCAAAGAAGTGCTTTCTTTGATAACATCTTCTTTTATTTGCAATACAGAAGACTTTTGAAGATGACAATGAGCTTTCTTCATACAATTCTAACTTTAAAGTCATGAATGATAGAGATGAAAACTCAGAAACTTAAATAGTAACAAGAAAAGAATGTGTGAGAAGCTTGCAGAGCAATCTGTTGTTGGTTTCATTGTAATTAAATTAAAGTTGTTTGAATTAAGCACCTAGTTTTCACTGCTATTATAAGTTGATAATCTTCTTGCTTCATTTAGCTAGTATATCTTCTCATCAGATCAATCTCTGAGCAGTTCTTTCATCTGCATGAGTATTACAGCACATCTGTAAAGCTGAGTTGTCAAACACTGTCTGTTCATCAAATCAATCTCTGAGTGAACCTTTCATTCACATGCAAATGCAGCACATTCATCAATGCTGAGTTGTCAAACACTGCTCATTCATCAAATCAATTCTGAGCAAACCTTTTATTCACATGCATAATGCGACACATCTGTCAAAGCTGAGTTGTTAAACACAGTTCTTTCATTGAATCAATTTCAAGGCATGATGAAGGTGTCATCTTCACTGCAACACCTTGTAACTGCAGCTCTTTCATCAAATCAATTCTTAAGGAGTTCTTGCATCTTTATATGACACATTTAACAATGCTAAGTTTCTCAAACAAAGCTCTTTTATTCAAGCAATTTCAAGACATAATGAAGATGCTGTTTAAACCTGAGCAGCAATGTAATTATAATTGTTCTTGATAAAGTGAGAAAGTCAGAATTCTTTGTTGCACTAGAGTAAGAATGTGACACAAGGCTGTCTGTTTCTTAGTTTCTATCACAGATACTGACAAGTCAAAGACAGAGGTTGTTAATGCATGCTGTGCATAAACATATCAGAATACTGATGTATATCAGCTGATCATGAGTGTAGTGACTGATGCAGACATCAGCTGTACATGGGTTTATCACTGTCTAACTCAGATATTGACATATCAGCTGAGCATGAGTGTAGTTGCTGATGCAGACATATCAGCTGCACATGAGTGTAATGTCTGCTGTGAGACATATCAGCTGCACATTGATGTATTGCTGTGCTAGTTAGATATTAGCATATCAGCTGATCATAAGTGTAGTGATTGACATGAGCACATCAGCTGCATCAGTGTAGCAGTGTGCATATCAGCTGTGCATCAGCATATCACTGTGTCAGCTAAATATTGATGTATTAGCTGAGCATGAGTGTAGCAGCTGAGCATGAGTGTAGCAGCTGACATGAGCATATCAGCTGTGCATCAGTGTATCACTGTGTCAGTGTCACGGGTTTGCAATGAGACTGACGCTCAATTGGTAATTTCTAAATACAAGAAGAATACTATGAAGAGAAAAAGAAAAGCTTTGTACAGAAGCAAAAAGATAATGTGCTTTAGTCTTAGGGTCTTAGTAAGCAACTAGACCATAAGACCTTAGTATGGGTTCAACTCATGACATCACCCCTTTCTTTCTCTTCAAGGTTGTGCCCTAAGCCTTTGAAAAGGTTGTTGTATGGTTGTCAATGTCTGTTAACACATGTTTGCCTGCTTTGTATGAGTAAGGTTTGCAGATGAAAATTTTTTCATTGCTTGCGTGGTTTTCTTCAACAATTCACTTGAGCTTACTCATCAGTGAAGTGAGTTATAAACCTCTCACCTCATGTACAACTTTTCTTTTTCTTTCTTCTTCAACTTAAATCAAATTTGTAATTGGCCTTCTGCTCACTTACACACTTCAGAACAGATGATAACTTTAAAACTGATGACATCAATACTCTGATCATCTGTTGACTTTAAGAATGAGCTGTCAATTCATTCTTTATGTGTAGTTTTGCTACAGTTACATCCTTCTGCTTCAAAACATTCAACTCTTTGTCAGCAGCGTTGTTCTTTGCCTTGAAATCAGTAGAATACTTGTGTTTCAATAGTGAAAAGTGCCTTTTCTGTTAATGCACATAAGCATATATATTCTTAAATCTTGATACTTGAGCCTCACAATTTCAGAATCTGATGATGGTCACTGTGATTTTCTGAATGATGTATATGTATATCATCTGCTGTTGTGATAGATTGCAACATAAACTTCAGCTTGACACAATTGTCTGAGTTTGTGAGCTTTCTTGAGACAACTGCATTTTCTCTTATGAAACTTTTCAACAAGTGCTCTTTTGAGATTGGTCTTGAGCATATTGAGCACTGGCTTGTGATGATCAAATGAGTGAAGTATGTTCTTACAGATAAAGGCCATAATGCAATCTTATATAGTAGCTTAATCAAGCACTAGCTGCACACAGAATGTTAATCAGTCACTTGAAAGTGTCTGCTATATTTAGTACAAGATGAGCTCTACAAAGCAACGCTACATTACTGTCAAGTCAAACAACAAGAACTTGCTCTCTACAGTCTGAAAAATGACCTTCTCTGTGTTTACTTAATCTTGAATTTTGACACACTTTTCAAAGTTGTCAACATGTGCTCTTTTTAATTCTACATCTGCTGTTTGCTTTTGATGAATCTAACTTAAATATACTCACTTGTCATTGATGAGGTGATTTTTATACTTGTTTTATACTGTACAATTGTGATCATGCTTCACTCTGTACACCATTATACAGTTCACTTTATTCTGCAACATCTGGTGTATTCATTTATAGTTTGCCACCATCATTGTATAAAGCCTTGAACATGCTGTTATCTTCTTTTTTAATCACTCTACTGAGGTTGCACCTTGAGCTGTACAGGTATTGAAGTTAAAACTTTGGCTCAAGTGAGTGTTAAGGCTGGCTTTCTCACTGTTATTCATTTAATATCTCTCTTCTTTGAAGAACATCTGAGTTTGACTGCAGATTTGATTGACATACCCTTACTCATCTATTAACAAGTTCACAGTTTCATGAGAATTGTGACATCAGTCTTGAGCATGTTTTACATGCTGATCAACATTATAACTGATCAAAAACTGAATTTTCAAGATGATTTTCAGCTTTATGACTTTGTGATAAGGGTCTTTTACACTGAAGATGAACTAAAGATACTTACATCTTTTTTAAAGAGAAGTTTCTCTAGAATTACTTATGCTTTTTATCTTCTCATTTCTTTGAAGACTCTTTTACAAGGCTTTTTTAAGATTTCATCAAATTCTAGCTTTTGTTACAGCATATGCTCTGTGACATCATTTATTCATCAAAAAGCTCTTTGCACATATTTACATACTGATTGCAATTGATCTTTTTGCTGCTATGATAATCTGACAAGTTCTGCTGATTCTTTTTTGCAATTTGGTTCTTGATCACACTTTTGCTCAGACAGATGTTACTCAGCTCAATGACATGATTAAGATTAGCCTAATTCTATCATGATCATAAACAATACAAGTGAGTCAGTATGTTAATTTATGCATATCATCAATTAGTGTGTGATTCTTCATTCAGAGTCATTTATTTATGATTGCTTTTTGAACTGAAGACAATGTGTCAGAACTTTTTCTTCTCACAAGTGTCAAAGCTGATTTCATCAGAAAATTGTTGCAATATACTTGACCTTATAGTGATGATTTGTCAGATTCAGATTACTGTCTTGTGTGGTTCAGCAGGCCTCATGAGCTTACTATGAACCTTAACAATTACAGCAGTGTCATTATGATCACAACAGGTTTAAAGATTGCTGCACAGTTGTTCTATCTCAAGAAGCTGATCAAAGATTACAATAATTGCAAGGTTTAAACACGATGAATACAGTTAATATAACAATAGTAACATGAGATGAGTACTTTCTTACTCACATATCTTCAGAAGCAAAGAACACTAATTTAGTAGTAAAGAGAATCATGCAGAAGCTGCTGATTTAATCAATGAAACTTTAAGAGAATTTGTTAAAGATAATGATTATGTAAGCTATCTCTGCCACATTGTGCATACTTGACAAAGCTGACATATTTAAATATTTGATATTTCAATATATACTCTGAAAGAATACCCTTATACAACATCATCAAAAGAAGAGAAAACACATCAGTGTTTACTTTACTATGATGATAGAGCAGATCTAAATGCATTAATGACAGAACATGTGCAAAAACGTGTCAGAGTAGAAACTTAAACAAGGTTAAATATTCATAAGATAAATTGACTACAAGAAAGAAAAGAGGATTTGAAGAAAACCTCTGACTATATACAATATTCTGCTGAGATTCACTGCCTTGTACCTCTGACAGAACATAAGAAAAAGATGCTTGTAACTGATATAAATATTTTCTTTTAAAGATCTGTTAATGACAGTCACTGATCAGACAAGTTTCTGCAAACAGTAAAATGTGAGATCATTTGCAAGAGCTGATACAAAAGTATATAAACAAGAATGTGAGATTTCTGAAACTAAATTATCAATCAATTAAGACAAGAAGCTTTTGACCATCACAAAGAAAAAAGACATAGGATCACACTGTTTAAAAGTCACTAAAGATAAGAAATGATGAAGAATTAAGTTTAAAAATGTAGTTACATACTTTTGCAATCAACAGTATCTATCACTGTCATTTCTGAAACACAGTACTTAAATCTGCCTGAAAGTTGACTTTTGAAGCCTGAGACAAAAAATATGTCTGTGAATATAAAATGTACAAGGTCACTGATTCCTTGTGCAGGTTTTATACTATATTGCTGTTTTTATCATGTGGTTGCAGTTCATCTGTGAATACTGCAGGGTTTTAAATTTCTTATGTAATAGTAAAACTTAAGACAGTTCTTGCTCTGTGAGAAGAGTCATTTGTGTACAACCACAGTAAATGCAGAATTCTCAGTTTCTTGTGAAGTTATCATTTTTGTGTAATAGTAGATCTCAAAATCATCAGTTCTTTGTGAAGTTATTATTTTAATGTAATAGTAGATCTTAAAACAGTTATTGTTCTATGAGAAGAGTCATTTGTAAACAACTTACAGTAAGTGCAGAGTTCTCAGTTTCTTGTGAAGTTATTGCTTTTGCATAATAGTAGATTTTAAAACAATCAGTTTTCTGTGAAGTTATCACTTTTATATAATAGTAGATCTTAAAACAGTCATTGCTTTGTGAGAAGAGCCATTTGTGAACAACTTACAGTAAGCACAGAGTTCTCAGTTTCTTGTGAAGTTACTGTTTTTACATAATAGTAGATCTCAGAACAGTCATTATTCTGTGAAAAGAGTCATTTGTGAACAAGTACAGTAAGTGCAAAGTCCCTGACTCTCTGAGAAATTATCACTCTTGTATAATAGTAGGCCTTAAAACAGTCATTGTTCTGTAAAAAGAGTCATTTGTAAACAAGTACAGTAAGTGCAAAGTCTCTGAATTTCTGAGAAATTATCATTCTTGCATAATAGTAGGTCTTAAAACAGTCATTGCTCTGTGAGAAGAGCCTTTTGTGAACAACTACAATAAGTGCAGAATTTCTGATTCTCTGAGAAGTTGCTGTTCTTGCATAATAGTAGACCTTAAAACAGTCATTGTTCTGTGAAAAGAGCCTTTTGTAAACAACTACAATAAGTGCAAAGTCTCAGTTTTCTTGAGAAGTTACTGCTCTTGTGTGATAGTAGATCTCAAAAGAGTCATTGCTTTGTGATGAGAGTCATCACATCATTCAGTCAGTAGATTAAGCAAAAATATTTCATCTTTTTTGTCACAGGTTCACAATGAGACCAACACTCAATTGATAATTTCTAAATACAAGAAGAATACTTTAAAAAGAAAACAAGAAAGAGAAACTTTCATATGAAAGTTAAAGAAAAAGATGTTATCTACTCACAGTAGGTATACCTCTCTTGACATCATCAAAT
>JAABUP010003760.1_pt1 | contig 26315 bp, 17 predicted proteins | sample 5559201 | NCBI WGS metagenome assembly JAABUP01 (sample SAMN10711887, study PRJNA513373) | rock metagenome | isolation source: Antarctica rocks | place: Antarctica | reverse complement strand
GCCGCCGCTCCGGAACGAGACGCCGGCGTGCTCGCCCGGGAGATAGCCAGAGGTCCAGAGTCGGGCCGAGATCGCCTGGATCTGCTCGGTGTTGGAGGGCTTGGCGACCAGGACCACGAACGTCGGGAGGTTCTCATTGGCCGAGCCCAGGCCGTAGGAGACCCAGGAGCCCAGGCAGGGGCGACCGGTGACCATGTTCCCGGTCTGCATCAGGGTGATGGCCGGCTCGTGGTTGATCGCCTCGGTGTTCATGCTCCGGATGAAGCACATGTCGTCGACCATCTTCCCGGTGTAGGGCAGCAGTTCGCTGACCCACATCCCGGACTTGCCCTTCTGCTCGAACTTGTACTTCGAGGGGGCGATCGGGAACCGTTTCTGGCCCGAGGTCATCGTGGTCAGGCGCTGGCCGTTCCGGATCGAATCGGGCAGGTCCTTGTCGTACATCTCGGTCATCTTGGGCTTGTAGTCGTACAAGTCCAGTTGCGAAGGGCCGCCGACCATGTGGAGGTAGATGACCCGCTTGGCCTTGGGGGCGAAGTGGGCCAGGCCGGGGAGTCCGCCCTCGGCCCCGAGGGCAGACTTCAACCCCTTGCCGGGGCCCATCAGCGATGCCAGGGCCGCCCAGCCGACGGCGTTGACCCCCCGGCCGAGGAACTGGCGGCGCGACTCGGACCGGGCGTATTCCTGGAGCGGATTCATGATCGTTGGACCTCGCTTCGACCCTCGGTGGAACCGGACCGCGCCGCGTCGGGGTTTACTTGTTGAGGACCTCGTCGAGGTTCAGGAGCTCGTTGGCCAGCATCGTCCAGGCGGCCAGGTCCGGGGCCCCGAGGGTTGTGTCGGCTTTCGACTCGCCGACGGCGATCAGCTTGGCGGCGTCCTCGGGGTGGGCCCGGTAGTAGGCCAGGAGAGCCCCGAGCGACTCGCCGACGACCTTGGATTCCTCGGCCGAGAACGGCCGGGCCAGGAGCCGGCGGGCGACCAGGTCGAGCCGGCCCTCGGTGGCCTCGCCGCCCTGCTTCAAGGCGATCTGGGCCAGGTTCCGGGCGGCCTCGATGAACTGGATGTCGTTGAGAGTCACCAGGGCCTGGAGCGGGGTATTGGTCCGCTCGCGGCGGACGGTGCAGACCTCGCGGGCCGGGGCGTTGAAGATGTCCATCGAGGCCGGCGGCGCGGCCCGCTTCAAAAAGGTGTACATGCTCCGGCGATAGAGGCTATCGCCTTTGTCCTGACGGTAGTTCCGGGTGTCGCTGCCGGGCATGGCCACGGCCTCCCAGACGCCGTCCGGCTGGTAGGGCCGGACGCTCGGGCCGCCAATCTTGCCGACCAGGAGACCTCCGGCGGACAGGGCGTAGTCGCGGATCATCTCGGCGTCCATCCGGAACCGGGGGCCGCGCGAGAGGTAGCGGTTGGCCGGGTCCTTCTCGATCAGATCGGGCGTGGCGGCGGCCGACTGGCGGTAGGCGGCGGAGGTCACCAGGAGCCGGAAGAACGCCTTGACGTCCCAACCGTTGTCGCGGAACTCGACGGCCAGCCAGTCCAGCAATTCGGGGTGCGAGGGGAGGTCGCCGCTCAGGCCGAAGTCGCCGGTGGTCTTGACCAGGCCGGTCCCGAAGACCTCCTGCCAGAACCGGTTGACCGTGACCCGGGCGGTCAGCGGATGCTCGGGCCGAACCAGCCACTGGGCCAGGCCCAGGCGGTTCTTGGGGAGGTCCGAGGGCATCGGCGGGAGGATGTCCGGGGTCTCGGCCTTCACCGGGTCGCGGCGCTTGTCGTAGTCGCCCCGGAACAGGATATGAGCCATCGCCGGGTCGGCCTTCTCGTTCATGACGTGGGCGATGGTCCCCCGGGCCTTGAGCGCGGCCTGCTCCTGCTCCAGACCGGCGAGCTTCTTCGTCAGATCCTTCGAGGACGGGTCCTGGGTGGCGAAGTACCAGGCGAAGACGGCGTCGACCTCGGCCGGGGCCCGCTTCTCGAGCGGCTTGGCGATCAGGTCCAGGGCCCGGCCCGCGTTGGCGAGCTGGCCGACCTCCTCGGCCGAGAGGGCCTTGCCGTAGATCCGGAGGTCGTGGAAGGCGGCGTCCTCGACCCGCGAGGAATTGCTCCGCTGGCCGACCTTGAAGGGGGTCCTGGTCCGGATCGAGCCCTTGAGGGTGTCGGCGTCGATCTTGGAGGACCGGAGCTTGCCATCGACGTAGACCTGGATCCCGGCGGCCTTGCCCGAGCCGTCGTAGGTGACCAGGACGTGGTTCCACTGGTTGGGTTTGAGCGAGGCGTCGGCGACCACCTTGAGGGCGTCGCCCGGCCACTTGCTGATGATGTGCGTGCCGACCTTGCCGCCTTCGAGCCAGAGGTCCCAGCCCCGGAAGTCGGCTGCGTCGTCCATCCGGGCCAGCGCGGCCCCGTTCAGGCCAGCCTGGGCGGGCTTGATCCAGGTCCCGTACGAGAAGGGCTGATCCTTCTCGAAGTCGCCGACGTCGGCCAGCTCGATCCCCTCGCTGGCGGTCCGCTTCGAGGCCGAGTCACGGTCGTCGAGCCGGGCCCGGAGCTTGAGGGAGTCGGCGGGGACCTTGGCCGCGATCGAGGCGGGCGTCTGGGCGGCGAACCACTTCTCGAACTCGGGGCGGGCGGCGGCCCGACGACCTTCAAACGCCTTCTTGGCGTCGGCCACGTCGACGGTCAGGACGTCCCAGCGGGCCCGGTCGGAGGGCTCGGGGACGAAGATGATCGGCGGGGTGTCCTTGATGTTGCCGTCCATGGCGTTCTGGGTCGTATTGTTGAAGAACGCCGCCAGCTCGTAGAACTCGCGCTGACTGATCGGGTCGAACTTGTGGTCGTGGCAGACGGCGCAGCCGGTGGTCAGGGCCATGAAGGTCTGCGAGACCGTCTCGGTCCGGTCCCGGGCGTAGAGGACGAGGTATTCCTCGCTGATCGCGCCGCCTTCATTGGTCGTGATGTTGCAGCGGTTGAAGCCCGAGGCGACCTGCTGTTCGATCGTCTTGTTGGGCAGGAGGTCGCCGCCGACCTGCTCGACGGTGAACTGGTCGAACGGCATGTTGGCGTTGAACGCCTTGATGACCCAGTCGCGATAGGACCACATCTCGCGGTAATTGTCGAAGTGGATCCCGTGGGTGTCGGCGTACCGGGCGGCGTCGAGCCAGGATCGGCCCCGGTGCTCGCCCCAGGCGGCCGAGCCCATCAGGCGGTCGACGTACTTCTCGTAGGCATCGGGCGCGGGGTCGGCGACGAACGCCTCGACGGCGGCCGGGCTCGGGGGGAGGCCGGTCAGGTCGAGACTGGCCCGGCGGGCGAGAGTCCGGCGGTCGGCCTCGGGAGAGGGCTTCAAGCCCTTCTCCTCCATCTTCACCAGGAGGAAGCGGTCGACCGGGTTCCGGGGCCAGGCGGCGTCCTTGACGGCGGGCGGGGCGGGCTTGACGGGGGCGATGAACGCCCAGTGGGGTTGATATTCCGCCCCGGAGGCCACCCAGCGCTTGAGAAGGTCCTTCTGCTGGGCGGTCAGGGGCTTCTTGATCGAGGGGGGCGGCATGACCTCCTCGGGGTCGTCCGAGAGGATCCGGGCGATCATCTCGGAGCCTTCGGGGTCGCCGGGCTTGAGCGAGCCGGACTCGATGGCGGCCTCGCGCTTGTCGAGCCGGAGGTCGGCCTTCCGCGAGCCGCTGTCGGGCCCGTGGCAGCGGAAGCAGGTTTCCCGGAGGATCGGCCGGATGTCGCGGTTGAACTCGACGTCGTCGGCGGCCCTCGCCGAGGGCGAGGCGGCCAGGCCCAAGCCGATCGCGAGGAGCCCGAGGGCCCCCCGGAGCGTGGCCCGCGACCGATGGTCGGCATAGTTCCCGATCAGGCTCATCGAGGCTCCCCCTCTGGCTTCGACCGTGATGCGCGGCCTCGCGGGTGCCCGCCGGGCCCCCTGGCTCAAGGAATGATCGTCGGCGACGGCCGTCGAGGGCGGGCCCCGGCGCGTCGGGGCCGCCGACGGCGACGGCGTCGCGGAACCCGACCCGATCGCTCGGGAATGAAATTCGCCCGGGGGGCGGGTTTTCCGTCTCGTATCGGCCGGGGATCGACCAGGGGCGTGGCAATCGCGAGGGACAACTACATCTAAGATTAGGGATGGGGGTGGCGATCGGTCAAGTGTTAAACCCTCAAATCGAGGCCGTCCCGTTCCGGCCCGGGTCTTGGCCTGCCATAATCGCCCGGTCGGCCGGGGTCTTCGGCCGCCGGACCCATTCGAGGAACCCCGATGAGCGAGCGGATCATCCTGAGGACGGGCGAGGCCCTGGTCGAGGGCGCCGAGGATTACCTGGCCGCCGAGCCCGAGGTCGTCATCGGCGAGCTGGACGGCCCGGTCGGGCACGCCCTGGCGAACCTGATCGGCGGCCAGGTCAAGGGGCACACCAAGGTCTTCGCGATCCTCAACAGCGACGTCCAGGTCCGCCCGGCGACTGTGATGGTCAGCAAGGTGACGGTCAAGCATGCCAAGTACACCAACATCCTGATGGGCACCGTCCAGGCCGCGATCGCCCACGGGGTCCTCGACGCCGTCCGGGCCGGAGACATCCCCCGGGACAAGGTCAATGACATCGGGATCATCTATTCGGTCTGGCTGGACCCGGCCGTGACGGAGGTCGAAAACCTCGACCACCGGGCCCTCTTCGCCGTTCACCGCGAGGCGACGGCCAAGGTCATCCGCAAGGCGATGCGGAACGAGCCCTCGATCGAATGGCTCCTGGAGAACCAGGACAAGGTCGAGCACTACTTCCACCAGCAAGGGGTGGAGGGGAACCTCTGATCGACGAACGGGTCCGCCATCCCCCCTTCCCTCCCGCGGGTCGGCCTCCCAGAATGGGATCGGGATCGAGACTCCCGCCGATCCGGGCGGGCGGGGCCTTATCACCGGGAAGAATGCCATGGCGATCAACGTCCGGTTCGCCGGCGATCTGGCGGTCCTGAGCAACATCGGCCGGCTGATGAACGACCCCCGGCACTTCGACGCCGCCCGGGACGTCCGCGAGCTGCTCGACCAGGGATATCGGGGGTTCGTCCTGGAAGTCGGCGGGGTCCGCGAGACGGGCTCCACCGTCCTCGGGCTCCTCACAACGATCACCCGGCAGGTCCGGCGGGAGGGGGGCGAGGCGGTCCTGGCCAACGTCTCGCCGCCTATGGAGACGTTCCTCGAAGCCATGCGGATGGATGCTGACTGGGACGTCTTCGCCGACGCCGAGGAGGCGACGGCGTTCCTGGAGGGACGTGGGCCGGGGAAGTCGGCTTCCTTCTGAGCGTGGTCGAGACGCCAGGAGCCTGGCGGCGATCCCTCGTCAGGAACTCGACAGCGCCCGGACCGATGCGGCGGACCTGCTCATCGCCTGACCGGCGGGGCGATATCCCGGACGAAGTCGAGCAGGGTCCGGCGGTAGAGGTTGCCGTCCGATTCAAGGTAGCCCATGTGCCCGGCCCGCTCGAAGACGACCATCCGCCCGTGCGAGCGGACCCGCTCGAAGATTTGCTCGACGTGCTCGATCGGGGCCTGGCGGTCGAGCCGGCCGGAGATCATCAGGACGGGCACGTCGCCGGGAATCCCGCCGATCGCCAGCAGGGGCGAAGTCCGTGCCAGATCGGGCGCGACCAGGGGCGCGACGAGCGAAAGCCCCTGGTAGGCGACCCATTCCAGGCCGATCGGCAGTGCGTTCCGGGTCCGGCTCCTCACGGCCGACTTGAGGTCGAGATAGGGCGCTTCCAGCACGTAGCCGGCGACCCGGTGGCCCAGCCCGGCCGAGGCGTACGTGGCCGCCGCCGCGCCCAGGGACGAGCCGAGGACCACGATCGGCCGTCCCGGTCGCCGGCGCTCCAGGTACTCGACGGCGGCGACCACGTCGTGCCGGGCCGAATAGCCGATGTCGTTGAAGTCGCCCGACGAGTCGCCGTGGGCCCGGAGCGTCACCGGGAGGACCGAGCAACCGGCGCCGGCCAGCAGCTCGGCCCGGTTCAGGTTGTGCCCGCGATGGCCGCCGTTGCCGTGGAGGAGGACCACCGACGGCCCCTCGGTCGGCCCCTCGGCGTACCAGGCCCCGAGTTCGTGGCCGTCGCCGGTCGGGATCCGGACCCCCTCGAACTGCGCCCAGGTGACCCGTGGGACCGGCTCCTCGAACCGCGAACCGCTCCGCCGGGTCAGCTGGTAAGCGACCAGGAACGACATGAGCAGCCAGAGGAGGGCGGTCAACGCCACCGCCCCGATCAGCCAGCGCCTGGCCCGTCGCCGGAGGGGCCTGATCCGAGGCGGCTGCGCGGGACCGGGTTCGATCGGCGGCCTCATCGTCGGGTCCTCCTGAAATGCGGGGCCGATCCCATTATGGCCACGGGGGTTGACCCGGGGGGACCCCTTCTCCATAGACTACCTCCAACCCGGGCGGTTCACGCCCGATCGGATTCACCGAGGGAGGCGCGAGCCGCATGGAACGCCGGACGCTGGGCAAGTCGGGTCTGCAAGTCTCCGCGATCGGGTTGGGTTGCATGGGGATGTCCGACTTCTACGGGAGTCGGGACGACGCCGAGTCAGTCGCCACCATCCACCGGGCGCTCGATCTGGGGGTGAACTTCCTCGATACGGCCGACATGTACGGCCCCTACACCAACGAGGAGCTCGTCGGCCGGGCGATCGGGGACCGTCGCGACTCGGTGGTCCTGGCCACCAAGTTCGGGATCCTCCGGACCGCCGAGGACCCGACCTTCCGAGGGATCAGCGGCAAGCCCGACTACGTCAAGTCGGCCTGCGACGCCTCTCTGAAGCGGCTCGGGGTCGATCACATCGACTTGTACTATCAGCATCGGGTTGACACCGAAGTCCCGATCGAGGACACGGTGGGAGCGATGGCCGAGCTCGTCCGGGCGGGAAAGGTCCGCCACCTGGGGCTCTCCGAGGCCGGCCCGGCGACGCTCCGGCGGGCCTCGGCGGTCCACCCGATCGCGGCCTTGCAGACCGAATACTCGCTCTGGAGCCGCGACCCCGAGGACGAGATCCTACCGACCTGCCGTGAGCTGGGGATTGGCTTCGTGCCCTACAGCCCGCTCGGCCGGGGGTTCCTCTCAGGCCAGTTCCGCTCGCCCGACGACTTCGCCGCCGATGACTACCGCCGCCACTCGCCCAGGTTCCAGGGCGAAAATTTCGCCCGGAACCTCGACCTGGTCGACCGGATCAAGGCCATCGCCGCCGAGAAGGGGGTCACCGCCTCGCAGCTCGCGCTGGCCTGGGTCCTGGCCCAGGGCCCCGGAGTGGTCCCGATCCCAGGGACCAAGCGGCGGTCGTACCTGGAAGAGAACGCCGGGTCGGTCGCCCTCAAGCTCACGCCCGGGGACCTGGCCGGGATCGACCAGGTCGCCCCGCGTGGCGCGGCTTCGGGCGACCGCTACCCGGCCGCGATGATGGCCTCGGTCAACCGCTGACGACCGGCTCTCCGGGTTGACGAATCCCCGGACCTCGCTACGATACGGGCGATCAGGAATGGGGGGCGACGAGCCGGCTCGTCGGCCCCCCCGTCGCGCCTCGGGAGGTCGGTTGATGGGCGTTGCCGACGAGTGGCTCGACGGGCCGGGCCTGGTCTCGAAGCCGGCGGTCGACGAGCGGGCCGTGCTCCTGACGCTGGCGGCGGTGCAGTTCACCAGCATCATCGATTTCATGGTCATCATGCCGCTGGGGCCGCAACTGATGCGGACCCTGGCGATCAGCCCGGCCCAGTTCGGCCTGATCGTCTCGTCGTACACGCTGAGCGCCGGGGTAGCCGGAGTGGTGGCGTCGTCGGTGGTCGACCGATTCGGTCGGAAATCGGCGTTCCTGGGGCTCTACGTCGGGTTCCTGGTCGGGACTCTGCTCTGCGGACTGGCCCCGTCCTACGGCCTGCTCCTGGCGGCCCGGGTGGTGACCGGGGCGTTCGGCGGGATCATGGGCGGGATGGCGATGGCGATCGTCGGCGACGTCTTCCCCGAGGAGCGCCGGGGGCGGGCGAGCGGGACCCTGATGTCGGCGTTCTCGCTGGCGTCGGTGGTGGGGGTTCCGTTCGGGCTGTTCCTGGGGACTCGACTGGGGTGGCACGCGCCGTTCTTGATGCTGGTGGCCCTGGGCCTGCCGATCCTGGGATTCGGACTCCGGGCGCTCCCGCCCTTGACGGGGCACCTGGGCCGCACGAGGGCCGGGACGGGGGCCCGCCTGGTGGAAATGTACACCCACCCGAACCACCTCCGGGCGTTCGGGCTGGTGGTGGCACTGATGTTCGGGACCTTCCTGGTGGTCCCGTTCATCAGCCCGTACCTGGTGGCGAACGTGGGAGTCAGGGAGGTCGACCTGCCCTGGATTTACGTCGGGGGCGGGCTGCTCTCGCTGTTCACCTCGCCGGTGATCGGCCGGTGGGCCGACCGGTCGGGGAAGCTCCGGGTCTACCGGTTCATCGCCCCCTGTTCGGCCCTGATGATGATTCTGATCACGAACCTCCCCCGGGCTGGGTTGGTGGTCGCGGTGGCGGCGGTGTCGCTCCTGATCGTGTGCAACTCCGGGCGGATGGTGGCGGCGATGGCGATGGTGACCGGGAGCGTCGAGCCCCGGCTCCGGGGCGGGTTCATGAGCGCGTACTCGTCGGTCCAGCACCTCGCCGCAGGTGTCGGCTCGTTCGTCGCCGGCCTGATCCTCGTCCAGGGGGGCGACGGGACGTTCCGCCGCTACTGGCTGGTCGGGCTGATCGGCGCGGCCTCGACGATCCTGAGCATCCATCTCGCCGGCCGACTCCGCCCGGCCGCCGGAAAACCCGGGCCGGCCCCGATCGACCCCATGAACGAGATCGCGATCGACCCGGTCCCGGCGGCCGAGGCGTTCTGACGCGATTCGATGCTGGCCCCCGGGCGCGGTGAGCGATAGGATGGCGCCTGTCGCCAGTCGCTCGCGCACCGGGAGGCACTTCGATGATCGCCCTCGCCTTTGCCTGGATCGGCCTCGCCCTCGTCGGCCCCCCGCTCTCCCCCGGGCCAGTCGGCGCCCGGGACGCGGGCCTCCGGGGCCTGATCCACGACCAGGGGCGATGGGTTTCTCCCGAGGAAGTCGCCGGCCGCGACCGCGACGACCCCCACCTGTCGGCCCTCCTCGCCGCGTATGCCGAGCGGCGATCGAACGCGAAGGGCGATGTCCAGGGCCAGCGGGACCTCGCCCGATGGGCCGACCGGTCCGGGCTGAAGGCGGAGGCCGTCGCCCACTTCACGGCCGTCACCCGGCTCGAACCGGACGACGCCGAGGCTCGCCGGAGGCTGGGCTACCGCCGCCAAGGGGGCCGATGGGTGACCGCGTCCGAGGTCGCCGCCGAGTCCGCCGAGGCCGATGCGCAGGTCCGGGCCGACCGCGAGTGGGGCCCGAAGTTCGCGACCTGGCGAGGCCGGCTCACCGAGCCCGACCACCGCGCCGAAGCCGTCCGAGGGCTCGCCCAGATCCGCGACCCCCGGGCCGTCCCGGCGCTCCGGCGGTCGTTCGGCGACCGGGTGGCGTGGGAGCAGGCGTGGGCGGTCAAGGTCCTCGGGCAGATCGACTCGCCCGGGTCGTCATCGGCCCTCGCCGAGCTGTCCGTCTTCGGGCTCGACGAGCCGATCCGCCTCTCGGCCCTCCGCCACCTCCTCCGCCGCGACCCCCGCCCGTTCACCGGGATGGTCATCAACTGGCTCCGGGACCCGATCCGCTACCAGGTCCTCGCCGCCAGAGGACCGGACACCGTCGCCGGGCTCCGGGTCGAAGGGGAGGCGGCGATCGTCGAGCGGACGTACAGGGCCACGCCCAACACCGCGACGGCTCCCCCGTCCCGGGCCAATCCGGCGGGCTCGGCCGGGCTCGAAGGTCAACAGGCCGTCCGGACTCGACAACGGGCCGACATCCGCGAGATCGACCGCTCCAACGTCTCGATCGAGCTGACCAACGCCCGGATCGAGCGGACCTTGCAGTCCGTCACCGGGGTCGACCTCGGACAGGATCGGCCGGCGTGGGCCGGCTGGTGGACCGGGGAGCTGGGCTATTCCTACCAGAGCCCGCCTCAGACCCCGAAGCCGATCGTGAACGAGGAGGTCCGGGTCGCCTACACGCCCCTCCCGCCAATCGTCACCGTCCGGGCGGCCGTCGGCTCGTCGCACCACGCCTGCTTCGGGGCGGGGACGCCGGTCCTGGCCCGCTCGGGACCCCGGCCGATCGAGGAGCTTCGGGTCGGCGACCAGGTTCTCAGTCAGGACCCGACCAGCGGTGAACTGGGCTTCCGGCCGATCGTGGCCATCTTCCACAACCCGCCGGCCGCGACCCTCCGGGTCGACCTGGGCGGCGAGCCGGTCGTCGCGACCCCGATCCATCGCTTCTGGCTCGCCGCCAGGGGCTGGACCATGGCCCGCGACCTCCGCCCCGGTGACCAGGTCCGGTCGCTGGGCGGCCTGTCCGAAGTGGTCGCCGTGAACTACGACCAGGTCCAGCCCGTCTTCAACCTGGAAGTCGCCGGCGGCCACAGCTTCTTCGTCGGGCGGCACCGGGCCCTCGTCCACGACAACAGCCTGGTCGCTCCGACAACCGAACCCTTCGACGCGGCCGTCAGAGTCGCCCACGGGTCAGGGCGTTGAGGGGTCGCGGCCCCGGTCAGACCAGGCCGGTCAGGGGGCCGTCGCCGCAGTAGTCCGGGTTGCCGAACCGCTCGATGGGGTGGCCCATGCCCTGGGCCATCGCCAAAAGGAGGCGGTTGTGCGGGACCTTGGGGAACTTCAGCGACCGGCCCATCTTGAAGTCGAGGCCGTTGCCGACCATCACGAAAGGGATGTTGTCGAGCGTGTGCGAGTTCCCCTTACCCAGCTCGTTGGTCCAGACGACCGTGGTGTTGTCGAGCAAGCTACCGGGCCCGCCCGGCTCGGGGGTCTCGGCCAACCTCCTGGCAAGGTAGGCCATCTGCTCGCAGTACCAATGATTGATCTTGGTCAGCTTGGTCTTCGACTTCTCGTCGCTGTCCGGGTTGTGCGATAGCTCGTGGTGCCCCTCGTCCACGCCGAGCCAGCGCATCCGGGCCCCGCCGACCGAGTTGGTATACTGGAGCGTGGCCACCCGGGCGAAGTCGGCCGCGAAGCTGTTGACCATCAGGTCGATTTGCATCCGGCTGATCTTGGGCATGTTGTCGTTCTGGTCCTTGACCCCCGGCTCCAGGTCGGGCACGGCATGCCCGAGCGTCCCGTCGGCCCCCTTCAGCTCCTGCTCCATCTCGCGGACAAAGGTGGCGTGCTCGTCGAGGATCGCCCGGTCCTCGGCGGCAACCCGCCGGCCGATCGTCTTGAGGTCGTCCTGGAGGTCGTCGAGGACGCTCTTCAAACTCTCCCGGTCCTTCATCCGGCCGTAGAGCTTGGCGAACATCCCATACGGGTCGTCGATCGGCGCGATCGGTTTGTTCGGGCCGGAGTAGACCATCCGGGTCCAGGTGTCGGCGTGGTCGGGGACCATCACCCCGAACTCCAGCGAGCCGAATCGGGTCCGGGTGGCGGCGTCGGACTGGAGCTTGGTCTTGATCTCCTGGTCGATCGAGTGGCCGCTGGCCCAGCCCGCCGGAGTGTCCGAGCCCCCCTGGATGTTGCCCGGGAACAGCTCGACGCCCGTCAGGAGGCAGCCGATCCCCCGCATGTGGTTGTCGCCGTCGCCCCGGATCTTGTCGGAGACCCCCTGGAGCGTCAGGACCCGGTCCTTGAACGGCTCCAGCGGCTTCAAGCTCTCCTTGAGCTGGAAGTTCGACCCCTCCTCGTCGGGCCAGAAATTCGAGGGGATCACGCCGTTGGGACTGAACAGGATCACCAGCCGCTTCTTGCGGGCCTGCTGGTTGGCGAAGCCCAGGCTGGGGAGGTTCAGGAGGAAGGGGAAGGCCGCCGCCCCGATCCCCAGGTCCCGGATGAAGTCGCGTCGCGTCCTGGGCGGGTTCACGTCAGTTCTCCGGTCCGAAGGGGCGGCGGGGGAATCGGTCGTCGAGGACCACGGCGGGCGCGGCCGTCGCCGAGGCGGCCACGGATTCGACCATCAACTTGCGGATGCTGTACCCGTTCTCGGCGAACACACGACCCAGATCCGCCGCGAATCCGGGGCCGAACGCCCGGATTGGCTGCTGGACCATGTGGTGGAAAATCTGCTCGACGAAAGCCTCATGGGCCTCGTCGCTCCCGGCCAGGACGACCGCCAGCTCGCGGGCCCCGGCGAAGCTGACTGATTCGCCCGAAGGGGCCTCATACGTCCCGGTTGAGTCGACCGGACGACCCTTCTCCTCGCTCCGGTATCGGCCCACGGCGTCGAACCGCTCCAGGCCGAATCCGAGCGGGTTGATCATCCCGTGGCAGCTCATGCACGAGCTCGGACTGGTCTGGAGGGCCACCCGCTCGCGGGTCGTCAGGCCGGTGTGGAGGTCGGGGGCCAACGGCGCGACCGCCTCAGGCGGCTGCTTCAGGGCCCGCCCCAGGACGCTCCGCGACAAGAAGACGCCCCGATGGATCGGCGATGTGGTCGAGGTGTAGGCGAAGTTCGCCAGCAAGTACGGATGCGTCAGGACCCCCGCCCGCTCGCCCGGGTCGAGGCCGACCTTCAGGAATGCCGCGTCGGCCGGGATCTCGGCCCCATAGAACTTCGCGAGCCGGCCGTTCAGGTAGAGCGTGTCGGCCAGGAGGAGCTGGCGGTAGTCCGACGACTCGCCCCAGACCGCCTCGTTGAGTGCCAGATCGAGCGAGGTCCGGAGGTCGGAAGCGACGGCCGGGTCGAACCCTGGATACCGGTCCTGATCCTTGGACATGTCGGGGACGTGGTCGACCCGGAGCCACCGGAACAGGAACTCGCGGACCTTGGAGCGGGCCCGGGGATCGGCCATCATCCGCTCGGCCTGGCGGGCAGCTTGCTCGCGGCTGGCGAGCCGACCGGCCGCAGCCTCCCCGAGCAGGGTAGCGTCGGGAATCGAGTCCCAGAGCCCGAACGAGAGTCGCGAGGCCACGTCGAAGGCGTCGGTCCCCTCGGCCTCGCGGTACAGGAACCGGGGCGACTTGAGCGTCAGCAGGATCGACCGCTTGACCGCGACCTCGGGGAAGATCCCGTCGGCGAAGTGGCGGCCGACGTAGCGTTCCTTTTGCTCGGCGGTCAGCGGGCGGCGGAAGGCCCGCTCGGCCAGCTTGAGGCAGAACTCGCGGAGCTTGACCCGGTCGTCCCCGGTCCCGGCGAGGTCGCGGAGGTGGGCCGCGACGTAGTCGGCCGTCTCGATCGCCGCGTCGGTCGCGGCCTGGTCCCAGGCCCGGGAGACCGAGGTCCCCCGGTCGTAGCCGACGCTCCGGTCGTCGGGTGGGAACGGCGTGGCCGGGACGAACGCCTCGGGCGAGTCGCCGGGCCAGAGGCAATGCGCCGGGATCACCTCGACGGCCCGGTTCGGAAGCTTCCATTCCAGCGAGATCGACCCGGGGGCCGAGGGGGTCTTCTGCTTCTTCTCCTTGGAGTCGTTGACGCCCTGCTTGGCCTTGGAGAACTCCAGCCGGATCGGGTAGGACCGACCGCCGAGCAGGAAGATCGACTCGCGGTGCTCGGTGGCGGTCCCCGACTTGACCATGGCATCGATCAGCGGGCGCTTCGAGTCGTTGACGTGGAGCCGGGTGGCGTTCTCGGTCCGGACGATGAACTCGTAGTCGCCGGTCTCGGGCGCGAGGACCGAACCGTGCCAGGCGATCGAGAACTCCTTGGGGTCGAACTTGTCCGGCCCCGGGGCCTCCACGCCGAACTGGAACCGGACCACCGGGTCGACCCGGTCGATCACCCGGTCATCCTTCCGGCCGGTGCGCCCCGACTTGTAATACTCGCCCTGGAGCCCGCGCCGGTCATCGGGGATGGCCCGGAATCGGAACCCCTCGATCAGGTCGGCCACCGAGTTCCGGTACTGGCGGACCGTCAGCCGCGCCAGTTCGAGCCGGGCGGGCTTGTTCCGGGCCCGGGCCGTGGCCGAATAGAATGCCTCATGGATATACGCGGCGACCTGCCGGGCGTCGTCACCGACGCAGGTCCCGGGGTCATCCTCGGGCATCGTCTGGGCGATCAGCTTCGAGAGTTGCGCCGGGGATCGGTCGCCCGAGAGGGACCGGGGGAATTCCTTGGTCCCCTCCCCGGCCGGGCCGTGGCACGAGACGCACGACTCCCGGTAAATCCGCTCGCCGGGCTTGTCTTCGCCGACGGCGAGGCCCGTCGGGAGCAGCCCGAGGCAGGACGCGAGCACCCATCCCGTGCGGATTCGGCGACCTGGGTCGGTCGGTTGGCGGGTCGGCATCGGTCGTTATACCCTGGCGGGGGTGGGACCTATCGATCGAGTCGCGGGGTCGAGGTTACCGACCCGGTCGCGGCTCCGAGGTTGGTACGATCTTCCGCGGAAGGCGGTTCAACATAATTTCTACCCCATCCCTGGCCTCCGGGCAAGGGCGAGTGGAATCCAGGTTTGGAATCCTCCCGCGAGGAATCTGTTCGGGCCCCAGGAATCTGACGATTGCCGAGATTTCGATCCGGCCAGAATCTCCCGGCGGCGGTCCCCGGAAAAAATTGCTTCCGTCCTGGCGAGAAAGAGTTACGTCGGGACTTGTCGCTCGCCTCGAGACGGCTTTCGAGATCCGGCATGCCCGCTGCTTTAGAGAATCACGACTCGGCAAGATCGGCGTCGGATGGGCCGGAAACCCGTCGCACCGAAGAGCTCCGAGCCCGAGAGGGTGAACATCATGCGGCGGACACTTCGGAGCGTGGCCCTGGCGAGCGTGCTGGCGATCGGCGGCCTGATGGGCTTCGGGGCTACCTCGGCCCAGGCCCAGGGCTTCGGCGGCTACCCCGGCGGGGGCTATTACGGACAGGGCAACGGCTACGGCTACGGCTACGGGAACGGCTACAACGGCGGCGGCTATTCGGGCGGCGGGTATGCCGGCAACGGGTCTTACAGCCGGGGATTCGGCGGCTACGGCGGCGGGAATGGCGGCTATCCGCTCTCGCGGGTCGGAAGCTTCGGCGGCTACGGGGGCGGAGGATCCGGCTACGGCCAGGGCGGGTATGCCCACCATCACCACCACCACCAGCACCACCGGGGCTGCGGGCACGGGTATTGATCCCGGAAGGTGAATGCTCGTCTCGCCCCTCGACCCGAACCGGGCCACGGGGCTTTTTCGTCGGGCGACCCCGATCACCCGTCGAGGGTCAGCTTCCGGTACGCGGCCCGATGGGCGACGTAGGTGATGAACGCCAGCGCCGGCACGGCCAGGGCCCCCGCGACGGGGATCCACTGCAAGGCCACCAGAAACACGACGGCCAGCCGGACGCCCCAGCGGAGCAGGAAGCCGGGCCCCGGTGGGATGTAGCGACGGAACGGGGCGACGATCGCCAGGCGGGAATAGATCACGCCGGGGATTACCCCGACCACCGGGACCAGCCCCACCACCAGGCAGAACGCGCAGGCCATCGGGACCCGCCGGTCGATCAAGGCGATGTAATCCCGGGCGAACTTCGGGTCGTCCATCAACCGGTGCCCGCAGGCCCGGCACTCCTGCCGGACCACCCGGAGTCCGAACCGGGTCGCGCAGGCCGGGCATCGCTTGACGGCGACCAGTTCGAACGGGAGCGTGGCGAGGTCGGCCGCCGTCGGCTTCGGCCGGCCCAGGAGCCCGACCGCCCTCGGGGCCTCGGCCGGTGCACCGCAGTGGTGGCAGGCGGGGGCGCTGGCGTGGATCGGCTGGCCACAGCGGGCGCAGGGGACCTTAGCCCGCTCGCCCCGCGCCTCGACCAGCCGCTCGATCGCGACCAGCCCGGCGATGGCGATGCCGAAGGCGATGGCCGTCAGGACCGGGAAGACGATCAAGGCCACCGGCCCGAGCCCGGCCCAGAGGTCCTCGACCCAACGGATCAGCCCTTGGAGGCCGAGGTCGTCGTCCTCGTCCGCCTCGACCAGGGGCCCGAGAAGCATCCCCCGAGCCTTCCCGGCGAGCAGGGTTCCCGCCCCGACCGCCAGGCTCGGGAGCGAGTCGAGCAAACCCGCCTCCTGGATCACCCGCCCGACCACGGCCCGCTCGGTGGCGCTCAGGACCCCCAAATATGTCAGGGTCGCCATCCCGGCCTTGAGGTATCCGTGGACCGCGTCGAGGTAAACCCTGGCCTCGGAGGATCGCTCGGCCGCGAGTTCCAGGGCCGCCAGCAGACCCAGGGCGACCAGGGCGACGTCGGAGGTGAACCACGTCGGGGCGTCCCGGATTTGCGGGAGGAGCCCCGACTTCGCCAGCCATTGGACCTGGGGCCCGAACCGGATCAGGAGGGCCGTGACGAACGCCGGCAGGAATGCCCGCGAGGCGAAAACGCCGATCGAGCCGAGGCCCTGGAGGAACAGCGGGAGGCTCACGGGCACTCATCCTTCATTCTTCGCCGACGATGGCCGAGAACCACGGAAGCGGCTCAGGCCAGGATCTCGCGGATGACGTGGCCGTGGACGTCGGTCAGGCGGCGGTCGATCCCGTCGTGGCGGACGGCCAGGCGCTCGTGGTCGATCCCCAGGAGGTGGAGGATCGTGGCGTGGAGGTCGTATCCGGTGGTCGCGCCGGCGGCGGCCTTCCAGGACCAGGGGTCGCTCTCGCCGTGGGCGGAGCCGGCCTTGACCCCGGCCCCGGCGAGCCAGGCGACCGAGGTCCCGCCGTTGTGGTCGCGCCCGGTCGCCCCCTGGGTGAAGGGCATCCGGCCGAACTCGGTGCTCCAGAGGACCAGGGTATCGTCCAGCAGGCCCCGGGCCTTGAGATCCCGGAGGAGCCCGGCGGCCGGGCGGTCGACGGTCCGGGCGATGGCGGGCAGCTCCTTGGGGATGTCGGCGTGGTTGTCCCAGTTGTTGCTCGGGCCCCCCGCGCCGCTCCAGACCTGGACGAAACGGACCCCTCGCTCCAGGAGCCGACGGGCGAGCAGGCACCGGCGGCCGAAGTCGGCGGAGGCCGGCTCGTCGAGGCCGTAGAGCGTCCGGGTCGCCGCGGTCTCGCCCGCGAGGTCAAGGGCCTCGGGGGCTTTGAGCTGCATCCGGGCGGCCAGCTCGTAGGACTCGATCCGGGAGGCGAGCCGCGAGTCCCCCTGGTTCCGGTCGGCGTGGCCCCGGTTCATCGCGGCCAGCCGCCGGAGGCCGTCGCGCTCGGCCTCGGGCGTGAGGAAGCGGGCCGAGGGGGGCGGGAAGAGGTCGGGGATCGGCTCGGGCGCCCCGGCGTTGATGATCGTCCCTTGATGGGTCATCGGCAGAAAGCCGGCCGAGAAATTCCCCTTGGCGTTGTAGGGGAGCCCCTTGGGGTCGGGCAGGACGACGAACGTCGGGAGGTTGTCGCCCAGGGCCCCGAGCCCGTACGAAGCCCAGGCCCCGAGGCAGGGGAATCCGGGCGTCAGGAAGCCCGTGTTCATCAGGTAGCTGGCCGGGCCGTGGACGTTGGTCCGCGAGGTCATCGCCATCAGGAAGGCCATGGAGTCGACCGAGCCCGCCAGCTCGGGAAAGACCGAGCTGACCCACCGGCCCGACTCGCCGTGCCGCCGGAACTCGAAGGGCGACTTCATCAGCCGGCCCGGGGCGCTGGTGACCCCCTCGACGTGCTCGCCCGGGTCGAAGACCTCGCCGTGCCGCCGCTCCAGCTCGGGCTTGTGGTCGAAGGTGTCCATCTGGCTGACGCCGCCGTTGAGGAACAACTGGACGACCCGGCGGACCCGGGCCGGGTGATGCAGCCCGCCCCGGAAATCGGCCCGGGGGGTTTCCGGCCCGGTCCCGGCCCGGAGTTCGCCCCGGCCCAGGAGGTCCGCCAGGGCGATCCCGCCCAGCCCGCCCCCGACGTTGTAGAGCCAATCGCGTCGCGACGTTCGCCCGAGCATGGCCCCGCCCCCATCAGTTGACGAAGAGGAATTCGTTGCTGTTGAACAGCATCCGGCAGAAGTTCGCCAGGCCGTGGCGGGCGGCGTAGTCGGTCCACTCGCAAGCCTCGTCCGGCGTGGCGGGGCGGCCGAGCGCCATCGCGAAGGCGGCCCGGATCCGGCCCTCGGGCTCGCCGCTCACGCCTTCGAGCCGCCGGGCGAAGTGTTCGCTCTGGCGAAGCAAAAACGGGTCGTTGAGCATCGCCAGGGCTTGTAAGGGCGTGATCGAGGCGGTCCGGACAGGGGTGAGCTGCGAGGCGTCGGCGGCGTCGAACGCATCCAGGAAGGGGTCGGGGAGGGTCCGGAACAGGAAGCGGTAGACGCCTCGACGTCCCGCCCCCGAGCCGTCCCAGTCGAACTTCGCGTAATCGACCGTCGGCGTGACATGGACCCCCGGCCCAAGCGTGAAGTGGCGGACCGAGGGCCCACCCATCGCCGGGTCGAGCCGGCCGGAGACCTGGAGCACGGCATCCCGGATCGATTCGGCGTCGAGCCGGGATCGGTTCATCCGCCAGAGCAGGCGGTTGTCCGCGTCGACCGCCGCCGCCTTCGGGTCGTGCCTCGACGACTGGCGATAGACCGCGGAGGTGACGATCCGCCGGTCGAGCCGCTTCAAGGATCCCCCGTCCTCCAGGAAGGACGCGGCGAGCCAGTCGAGCAGTTCCGGGTTGTCCGGCGGGCTCCCCATCCGGCCGAAATCGTTCGGGGTGTCGACCAGCCCCCGGCCGAAGTGCGCTTGCCAGGCCCGGTTGACGATCGATCGCCAGGTGAGGGGATTCTTGGGGTCGGCCAGCCAGGACGCCAGCGAGGCCCTCCGGATGCCCTCGTCGGGCGAGTCGAACCGGGCGTTCAGGCCCTCCACGCAGCCGAGGGCGCCGGGGACGGCGGGCACTCCGGGCTGGCGGATCTCGCCGCGCTTCAGGACGAAGACCGGCCTGGGGCCGCCGGGGGGCTTGTGGCTCCCGTCGGGGGCGAAGTCGCTCGCCGCCGCGTAGACCAGCCGGGGCGGCGGGAGCCCGGCGATCCGGCGGTCGAGCGAGCCGGCCAGAGACAGCGCGGCCAGCTCCCGCCGTTCGTGGTCGGTCCGCCGCTCGGGCGGGACGTCGAGCAGGGAAGCCAGCGCCGCCGGGATCGCCCCGACCCGAACCGGGCGGGGGCTGGCAGTCACCGAGAGACGGAATCGGCCGATCGGATGGCCGGCCGGGAAGGTCTGCTTCAGGACGAACCGAAACGTGGTCCCACCCTCGGGGCCCACGTCCTCGGCGAACTCGAAGACCCCCTCGTGGGGCTTGCCAACCTCGGGGTGGATCCCCCAGGCAGTCCGGGGGTTGCCGTCGATCGCCCCGGCGATCCTCCAGCCCGACTGGTCGAAGTCGGCGACCGCCCGCGCGATCGGCACCCGGCGGGCCGAATCCGGCGCCGAGTCGGGCGCCGCGAAGACCTCGATCTCGGTCAGGTGCAGGTTGCCGTTAGCGTTCCGGCCCGGCCCCCGGCTCGGGAGCCGGTCGTCGGGGATCAGCTCGACCCGGGCCGCGGTGATCCCGACGAGGTTGGTCGAGGCCGTGACCGTGTAAGTCTCCTCCGATGGCCCGACCCCGCTCGCGAGGATCGAGCGGTCGGGCTGCTTTTCCAGGGTCGAACCCGCCTCGGCCTTCAGCTCGGAGGGGTCGAGTAGCGCCCATCGGATCCGGGTCGGGTCGAGGACCGCTGTCCAGGCAGCCACCTCAGCCTGGATTTCGGGCCCGAGGAGCGAGTCCATCAGGGCGGGATCCCGGTCCCGGAGGGCCTTCCGCCGCGCGGTCAGATCACGGCGGAGCCGGTGGAGATCCGGGTCGGTGTCGTAAGCCCGATCCGCCCGGCCGACCCCGGCGAAGACGGCCTGGAGCCCATAATATTCGGCCTGGGTGATCGGGTCGAACTTGTGGTCGTGGCACCGGGCGCAGTGGACGGTGCTGCTGGCGAAGGTGGACATTACCGTGGCGACCATGTCGTCGCGGTCGAGGTAGTGGCCAACCTGGCGGTCGATACTGTCCTCGCGGATGTCGCGGAGCGAGCTTTCGTCCCACGGCCCGGCCGCCAGGAACCCCAGCGCCACGGCCTGGGCCGCCTCGTCGGGGTACAGGACGTCGCCCGCCACCTGCTCGCGGACGAACCGGGCGTAAGGCTTGTCGCGGTTGAACGATTCGATCAGGTAGTCGCGATAGGGCCAGGCATTGGGGCGAATCCGGTCCTGGTCGTGGCCGTGGGTCTCGGCGAAGTGGGCCAGGTCCATCCACCGACGGGCCTGACGCTCGCCATAGTGGGGACTGTCCAGGAGGCGGTCGACCAGCCGCTCGTAGGCATCGGGGGCGGGATCGGCCGCGAAAGCCTCGGCATCCTCGGGCGTCGGCGGGAGCCCGATCAGGTCAAACGAGACGCGGCGGATCAAGGTCCCGCGGTCGGCCTCGGGCGCGGGCTCCAGGCCCTTGGACCGGAGCCGGGCATGGAGGAAGGCGTCGATCGGGTCGCGGGCCCACCGCCGCCCGGCCTCGTCCAGCCCGGGGACCAGAGGCCGGGTGATCGGGCGGAGCGCCCAGCGGCCTCCCTCCGGTGCCGCTCGGGCGTCCCTCGGGTCGTAGGCCCCGCGTTCGATCCATCGACGGATGTCGGCGATCGCGGGCCCGGGCAGCGTCCCCTTGGGGGGCATCGGCTCGACTCCGCCCTCGTGCACGATCGCCTGGAGCAGCAGGCTCTCCTCGGGCTTGCCCGGGACCACGGCGGGCCCCGAGTTCCCGCCCTCGCGGACGCCGGCCCGGGTGTCGAGCTTCAACCCCCCCTTGGCCTTGGCGGCCTGGGTTGAGTGGCAGGAGTAGCACCGCTCGATCAGGACCGGCCGGATCTTCGCCTCGAAGAAATCGCGGCTGTCCTCCTCATCCGATCCGAGGGCCAGGGCGGGGGCCGTTGCCAGGATCGCGATGGCGGCCACGCGGCGGATGGCGATTCGTCTCATGATTGCCCGCCCCGGGATGGCCGACGGTCTGGAACCTCGTTTCATGATAGCGTCTCCGCCCGGCGGTCGGAACTCCCGGCCAGTCCCCGGACCGCGTAGCGGAGTTTCGCCGAGCTCGAGCGCGGGTTGTCCCGCCGCTCCTCGGCGGAGGCGCGGACGAGGTCGGGGGCGATGCTTGCATAGGTCCCGTCGCTCAGGCCCGCCTTGAAGGCCGCCTTGACCCGCCGGTCCTCGCCGGAGTGGAACGACAGGATGGCGACTCGGCCGCCCGGCTTCAGGCAGCCCGGGAGCCCCCGGAGCAACGAGTCGAGCGCGCCGAACTCGTCGTTGACCGCGATCCGGATCGCCTGGAAGACGCGGCGGACGGCGTCGGCGGCGGTCCCCTCGGCGCGGCGCGGGAGCCGGCCGAAGGCGGCGCGGACGACCTCGGCGAGGGCCCGGGTCGTCGTGAGCGGGGTCCGGGCGTGGGCGATCAGGATCGCGGCCGATAGCTCGCGGGCGTGGGGCTCGTCGGCGTTGGCTTCGAGGAGCCGGGCCAGCCCCGATTCGCCGAGCCCGGAGAGGAGGTCCGAGGCTGGGTTGCCCCGCTCGGGGTTCATCCTCATGTCGAGCGGGCCGTCGTCCTTGAAGGTGAAGCCCCGCGCCGGGTCGTCGATCTGCATCGAGGACAGGCCGAGGTCGGCGAGCAGCAGATCCGCCCCGCCGGGCGCCTCGGTGACGATGAGCCGCGGGAGGCCCGCAAAGTTCATCCGCCGGATCGTGAGCGATCCGGACGGGAAGCCGAGCGCCCGGAGGCGGGCCTCGGCCCGGGGGAGCTCGACCGGGTCGGCGTCCACGGCGATCAGCCGCCCGCCGGGTTGAATGGCCGCCAGCAGCTCGCCGGCGTGGCCACCGAATCCCAGGGTGGCATCCACCGCGACCTCGCCCGGTTGGGGCGACAGCGCTTCCATGACTTCGCGGACCAGGATCGGCCGGTGCGTCCCGGCGGGGGTCTTGCCGCCGGCGAGCACCTTCGCCACGTCCTCGGGATAGAGCCCCGCCCGGAGTTCCTTGTACTTCTCGCCGAAGTGCCTCGGATTCTTGCCGCGATAGCGGGGGCGTCGCGCGGGCCGCTCGGGTCCGTCAGCGCTCATGGGGATGTCCCGTACCGAACTCCGACCGGCAGGTCGGACCCGCGGGCATGATCCTCCGGTGCCTCAAGGTCGGCGAGGATTTCAGGATCATCGGCATCGAGGTTTCGGATCTCGCATTCGAGTTCATTCATGGAAGGCTTCACCCTCCGCCTCGGACGGATCCGCCCCGCTCGCCCAAACCACTCGCAGGATCAGCCCCGCCAGCCAGAGTCAGGCCGATCGGCGAATCGCTTCGGCTCGGATCAGCGTCGGCATCGAAGACGGCCCTCTCATCGAATTCGCGCGACTCCTGATCCTCGGAGATTCCCCCCGCCCGGACCATCCCCGTCCCGCGGAATCGGACCGGATTGGTATCGAGCAGCCGATTGCCCGGGCGAAAAGTGTGCTAAGAAACGCCCCGATTTTTGGAAGATGTACTCTCGGCGGGAGAAATGACCGGGCCGACTCCTGGTGGATCGTCGATGTTGGGTTCGATTGAACTGAGGGGAGGGTCCTCGATTGGCTTCGTGTTTTCGGGTCGGGATGGCCATGGGTGCGATCGGTCGATCAGAGAACCGGCGAGCCGCGCCCTTGGCTTCGTCTTTCCCGCGACGACCGGCGGTTGGCTTCGTCTCGATCCCGGGGCCGGGCGATCTGGCCGTCGCGTGCTGCTCGCCACAATCCCAGGAGTGGCCTGGGATAAATCGTGCTTGGCTTCGTGTTTCCAGACTTGGGGCCGTGCCTCCGTTAAAAATGAGCAAGCGTCTTCGCCAATCCGGGCAAGCTAGGGCGTTTCGTTCCGAGGATTGTTCCTGATGGCGAAGCGATTTGCTCAATTGGGCATCGGCCCTCGCGCCAGCTTCTTTTCTGGAACGAGATTCGTTCCGTGGACCCAGGCAAGACGCGGCCTCGGCCGGTACCTGGCGCAGGACCTTACCCCGGATTCGCTCGGGGCGGACGGGACGGTCTCTGACCAGCTTTCCTCGATCCGAAGTCCTTGCGGCTCCCGCCCTCCGGGCAAGTTTCGCCCCTCCATACCGTCGGCTCTCAGAGCAAGGGTCCGCGATTGACGCTCGAAAAGATTGCTGATACACAGTCCCGGCGTCCGATGATGATTCCCGTCACCCGGTGGCGACAACGGCGTCGCGGGGCGTTCGGAATTGACGCATCCTCGGCGACGGACTGGCCGTTGAGCGAAGTGCGGCGACCTTTCCTGGTGGTGTTCCTGCCCGCGCGGTTGCGATGGCAACCTGGGCGGGTGGTGAGTCGAGACACGGAGTTGATCGCAGGGGATGGGATCGGGCGGGAAATCAGGATCCAGGGGCCCAATCACGTGCAAATGGATCGCTCGTCGCTGAGAGCGCCGGATTTTACTGACTCCATCCCGGAAATTCCTGGCGAGAGGTGCCTTCCGTCATGTTGAACCCGCTCGACCATCCTATCTGCTTCACGTTCCCCGGCCGACTTTGCGTCTCGGCATGGATCGAGCACGGCCCGTTCGCCATGTACTTGATCGACGCCCTCAGGCCGGCCATCTTGGTGGAGCTAGGGACCCATTATGGCTATTCCTACTGCGCTTTTTGCCAGGCTGTCCAGACGCTCAATGCCGGTTCGAATTGCTTCGCGGTCGATAGCTGGAACGGCGACCAGCACGCCGGAGCCTATGGCCCCGAGATCTTCGAAGAACTCAGTGGCTACCACAATCGCCTCTATGGGGACTTCTCGAGCCTCCTACGGACCTCCTTCGACGAAGCGTTGACCCAGTTCGCCAATGGGAGCGTCGACCTCCTGCATATCGACGGGTTCCACTCCTACGAGGCGGTCCGTCACGACTTCGAGTCGTGGTTGCCGAAGATGAGCAAGCGAGGCGTCATCCTCTTCCACGACACCAACGTCCGGGAGCGGAACTTCGGGGTCTGGCGGTTCTGGTCGGAGATCAAGCAGCAGTACAAGTCGTTCGAGTTCGTGCATGGTCACGGTCTCGGCGTGCTCGCCGTCGGCGAGGACGTGCCGGCCGGGATCCGCCCGATGCTCGACGCCAATAGCGAGGACATCGCCAAGCTCCGGCGGTTCTTCTCTCACCTCGGGAAATCCCTGAGCGCCCGGTTCTTTGTCGAGAAACTCGGCCAGGACCTGAACCAAGCCAACGCCCGTGACGCGGAGCAGGAGCGGAAACGGGTCGATCTCCAGGCTCTGCTGGATCAACGCGACGAGGAGGCGCTCGCCCTGGCCGCGCGGGTCGCGGATCGCGAGTGGCACGTCGAGTCGTTGGCGGTGACCGTCGCGGAACGCGATCGCCATGCAGAGGCGTTGAATTCGCGGATTGCGGAACGCGAGGTAGAGGTCAGGGCACTGACGGACCGGATCGCCGAAGCGCAAGCGGAATCCGCCACGCTGGCGGCGCGGGTTGCGGATCGCGAGTGGCACGTCGAGTCGCTAGCGGTGACCGTGGCGGAGCGGGATCGCGTGGTGGAGTCGCTGACCTCACGGGTCGCGGAGAGCGAGGATCAGATTACCGGCCAGGATCTGGCCGTCGCCGACCTGATGTCCCAGCTAGCCGACCATGACCGGGGCCTCGCCGAACTGGCCGAGCAGGTTTCCGAGCGGGATCGGTACATCGCATCGCTCGACGCCGATATCGCCGAACGACACGAGATCATCACCCGGATGCACGGCGAAGCGAACGAGTCGCACGGTTTGTCGGAGGAGCGACACCGTCAGATTCTCCGGTTGACCGATCATCTCGGAACGATCGAGGCCAGTCTGACCTGGCAGACCGCGCAATCGTCGCGGCTGGCCTTCGAATTGTTGAAACCCCCCGAGCACACCCGGTGGGATGGCTTCCGCCGCGCCGTCCGGACCGTGACCGGGCTGAGTCGGGTCGGGATCAAGTCCATTGCTTCTCCGACCAGCATTGGACGCTGGGTCGTCAAAGATAAACAGACGCGCAGCGATGAACCGACGTCTCAACCCATCCCCCCTCCGATGGCGGGGGGAGTCGTGGGCGAGTCCAAGGAGAACCCAACGCAAGAGCACCCCTGGACGGCCGAGGTTGTCTCGCGAAAGCCCGAAGGACCGATGAGTTTCCAAGGAGGGAAACGGCGATGACCTTGAGGATACGTCGGGATGGTCCGGTGCGTCGTGATGCTCCCAAGGCGTTGATCGTGATTCCGGAGAAGGTCAATTATTTCTACAACCTGAACGGACGAAGGGTTGCCGAGGCCCTGACCGACCTCGGGTTCGACGTTGATGTCCGGCCCCTGGCGGACTGCGGCGGCGAGTCCTACGATTGCTGCCTCCTATCGAATATCTCCGAAGTCCTCAACGCCTACGGCCACGAACACGAAGGGTTGGTCAGGATCCGGTCGCTCGTCGCGAGGTGCGGGGAGTCGGCGGCCATCTCGATGGATTCGGTGATGACGCCCTGGTATCGGAGGTCGGTGGAATTCTGCGCTGTTGCCGGGGTGCCCTCGATCCTCGACCTCGGCCTCTGGGACCAGAGCCTGTACTTGCCAACGGGTGACCCCGTCCGCTATGAGTTCGTTCGGGACGGACTGTCCCCCTCCGAGTCGAGGGCCCTCGAAGCGGTCCCCTGCGACATCGACGACCGGCCGATCCCCTGGGCGTTCGTCGGGCACTTCACCAGCGACCGCGCGGCGTTCGCCGACTTCCTGGTCACCGAGGTGGACCCGAGGGGCTTCCTCTACATCCCCAGCCTGGCGCCGATCACCGAATCGGGATCGCCGCACCTGGACGAGCGGCAATTCCGGTCGGTCCTGCGAAAGACGCAGCATCATATCTGGTGCTCTCATCATCATCACTTTTACCTGGAGCCCGAGCGGTTCCGCCACTCCCTGCTCTCGGGCTGCCTCCCGGTCAAGGTCTTGATGGAGGGGCAGATAGCGCCCGAGGACGCCCCGTTCGATTACCTCGTGGTTTCCCGGGACGGGCTGGCGGATCTGATCCGGTCGCGGGGCTCGTCGGTCGAATGGCGGCGACTCCGCGAAGATTACCGCCGGAGCCCGCTGAGCGGGTCGATCGGGCAGTTCCTGGCCCGCCGGGGGGTCCGGGTGCTCGCCGGTCCGGGGCCCATCCCCGACCGCGCCGGGCGGGCTCGGGTACGGTCGCGGTCGGCTACCCCTGTGAACATGAAGAGGCAGTAGTTATAACCTCTTGATCAGAAAAGGAATATCACGTTCATTTAAGGAAGGCCGATGATTCTCCCAGCGATCCTCGATCCGTTCGCCAAAGGCGCGGCTCC
>JAABUP010003758.1_pt1 | contig 26326 bp, 44 predicted proteins | sample 5559201 | NCBI WGS metagenome assembly JAABUP01 (sample SAMN10711887, study PRJNA513373) | rock metagenome | isolation source: Antarctica rocks | place: Antarctica | reverse complement strand
ACAGCTATGGGTGCTGTTGGGGGTGGTGGTGATGAGTAGGTGACAGGCACTGGAGGTGGAGGACTGGTGACTGGGGTGCTAATAGGGGTAGCAATTGGGCTAGTGACAGCAGGGGTGGCAACTGGGGTAGTGGGTGCTGGGGTTGCAACTGGGGTGGTGGATGCTGGTGTCACGGTTGGGGTAGCAACAGGGGTCGCAACTGGGGAGGTAGGTGCTGGAGTTGCAACTGGGGTGGTGGGTGCTGGGGTTGCAACTGGGGAGGTAGGTGCTGGGGTGGCAACAGGGGTCACAGCTGGGGTCACAGCTGGGGTTGAGGTAGGTGCTGGAGCTGGAGAAGGAGCTGCAACAGGTGATGATGCCAAGCCATTGCACTGAGTGTCGGGCATGAGTGCTGGCATAATACCTGTACTTGCAGGCTCACAGTCAGTTGCCACCCATTGCAAGCATGCTGTGCATAGCTGCTGGCATCATGCATTGCAATGCAAGCTGATTTTATTCATGTCTGCATGCTAGTCATTCAAGTCAGAAGTGTGTCACGCTGTCACATAGTCATGCTGTCAAAGCAGTAGACCTTGGCGCAAACAGAGGGCATAGGATATGCAAAGAAGACAAAGACTTACTTGGCACACTGCTGAACGCCACGCAGTCAGCAAATATCTGCTCACTCTGCAGGCAAGCAGACAGCACTGTCACACATCAGTGCAAAGAATCCTGGCATCTCATGAGATCAAGTAAGGCATCACACTTTCAAGGCGAAGTCTGCAACAATGTGTTTCAAGCATGCCCGTATGCATCAACAAACAACAGGCTTTGCAGCACACTGTACGTTGTCAATGTCTACTGTTGTCATACACAGTCAGGCACAGCTTTACTAATACAGCACAGCACAGCATGGCACAGCACACTCTAGTAAACTAACCTCAAGGCAGGTAGCCATTGCATTAGAGTTCTGAACAGACTGGATCAGGCTGCTGTTAATGGCAGCAGCTGAGTAAGCATCTGCTGCTGCCACAGTGAACTCTACCATTACACTAGATGGACAGCAGCATCTGTTGATGCAGCCTGCAACAGCTGACACTGTTTAGCCCATGTTACATCCATCATGCATCATGCTACAGTAAATAACGCTTGGCAAAAGTGTGAACAACGCTTGTGCATGCTTTCAGATCAAGATCTGACAGCAAACAGGCAATCATGCATCATCGGTCATGGGAGTGCTGTAGAATTCAGCCACATACCAGGTAGCACACATGATTCTGAAGACTAGCTATTGCAATTGCAGACATTTGGGCACGCCTTACCTGAGCTTTGTGCATTGGTGGAGTTGGCAGCTTCACCATAGCAGTCCACGGCAGCAGTGCCATTCGCTTGGCATGGCAAACTGTCAGCATCCTGAACGCTGCTGACAATGACAGCAGCAGGGTTGACAGCTGTCATGTTGGCCACACAGCTGGCAAAGGACAAGGAGGGTGTACTAATGGCTGTGCCTCCACATATGGAGATATTGGCGTTGAGAACTTGGCACACTGCAGGGACTGGTGCTGGAGCAGGGGCGATAGGCAAGGGAAGGGGGGGTGAGGCAGGGGTGAGGGTGGGTAGAGGTACAGGTGCTGGAGCTGGGGCCGAGGAGCAGCTAACCACTGTGGGTGGTGTTTGTACAGCTGCACAGACAGACAGGATCTGTCAGATTTTGATGACCGAGCAAGCACTGAGATAGCTGCGTAAGTGCAGTGGCTCTGTCCAAGACAGTAATACAGAAGTAACGGGTGATGTACACACTCATGGATGATGTTCCTGAGCTTACAAGCGGGTAAAATAATGGCTTCAATAGATGAAATGCAAGGTTAGCCTGTGACATGTGCTTGCAGGTGAATGAAGTACCTGGCGCAGTTTGGTACTTTACACACACTGGACCCAAAGCAGTAGATGATGGTAAGCCAACAGCAATGTTCTGAGGGAAGCTGGCCAGCACTTGCTGAATGTAATAGGCAGCGTCCACGGTTGGTGCCACCACAATGACTGAGGTAGCAGCAGCTGTACAGGATGTTGTTGCTGCTGTAATCTGGCTGGATCCTGTGGAGTTGGCAGCACATCCAGGACCTGAAGCATCTGTGGTGGATGAGCCCAGGATGATGGTGGTGTAGGTGGCGTTGTTGTACAGGAGAGAAGCTGAAATGGCAGCTTCTAGCTGTGTTGCATTCAGGCTGGCAGCTGTGAGGCCGCAGATCAGAGTGGTGGCTGTCACCACTGGGCCGTCAAAGCAAGAGACTGAAGGCGGTGGTGGTGGGGAAGCCAGCATGCGTGGAGGAGCATTGACAAAGGCGTCTAACACTTTGCCCTGCAAACTTGGGGAAGTGCTGGCTGGAGTGGGAAGTGGGGTGGGAGAGGGGGTCATGGAACTACTTGGTGCCGGTGCTGGTACTGCAACAACGGTTACAGCTGGGCCAGTTGGGGTCATAGGTGCAGGCGCTGCAGCCAAGGTCGGTGTGGGAGTGAGTTGCGTTGGAGCTGGCGCCGACACAGGTGGCTGAATTGGTGAAGGCGCTGGAGCTGGTGGCGCACTGCATGATTTTGAAGCTCCAGAAGGCTCTTTGCAGGTCTCCACGCACTGTGACGAGTTGACGAGGTTGACAGTGGAGGCTTGCACCAAGTTCTGACCACACCGCCACAAGCCAAGATCGGCGTCGAGGTCCGTGCAGGAACCATTGGATATCAGCTGATACAGAGGTGCCGAGATCGTGAAGGTGAGTGCGCAAAGCTCCCCGCAACCTGAATCTGCGGAGTTGGGGTCTGAGCAAGTGTACTGCAGCTCGGCGCACGTTGTCGACGACTGATCAGGCTCGTCAGCTTGCTGAAGACGCCTGTGTTGGATTGGCTGTCCCCATGAAGGCAAATATGATCGGAAGCTGGCGGCTAAGTTGCTGAAAGGACTAAAGCTTGGCTCTGCCGCGACTTGCAGCACAGGCAGGCAAACAAGAGATACAACACCTAACACAAGCAGAGCGGAGCAGCACCGACCGGCACAGCCGGCCGGTCGAAGCCGCTGCATACTGAGAGAAAGTGTTTGTCACCCAGCAGGGCCTGATTGCGCAAAGACCAGGCTTCGAGGCACGAAAAAATAGGATGGCGCCCAATAGTGAAACCTCAATCGAAGCGAGATCAACAACTCTGCCGTGCGTAAAGGTGCGACTGGGCTTGTTGCTTCAGTCTAGCACAGCCCACAGGCTTATTTTGATGCTGATCGCGCGCACTGCTTGCAGGACTTGCCAACAAGGCCTGCTCGTTTACCGCTTTCTGCAGAGCCCTGCCCTGCCAGGGTAAACCTCCTATTGACAATGTACTGGGGCCTTTCCACATTTAAATTTCGAAGACAAAGGCATGCATTTGTTAATAAAAGTAGTGAAACGAATTTCGATTAATTTCAACGCTTGCCACGCTCCGAAACCAATGTTGCAGTTTGGCTTTTGGGCTTTTTGTTAATCTTGAGACAACTGGTAGCTCTAGCCATGACAGATTTGCAATCGCTTATGTCACCATCGTTCGGCTCTTGTATTGGACGAGATCGCCGGTTTCTGAGTGCAAACACGTTGCATCTCAGCCAGGCCTGACGACTGCAACGCACTACCTCTAACAAGGTGCGACAGCAACGGGCTTGAATTGGTGGAATAAATTTTGCGTGTTTGAGACATTACAATCGCCAATTTTAGCAACCTTCGTCAACAATCACAGCGCGTGGGCCGGCAGTGAAGCAAGCCAGGTGCAAAGCAGCATGCACACATATGTCCACGGCAGCGCCCTGTGCAATCTCCTTGGTGGCTCACACCTCCAGCAGAACCGCCAATTCGCTCGATATCACCGATGCTCACGTCGACCAGCTGGCAAATCCAGCAGTGCAGTTGCAGCAAACTTGCAGCTGAAAGATGTCCCTATAGTTATGCCAGAAGAGTACTGGCTACCTCCTGGAGAGTTGTCAACAATCAATCGAAACAGCCAAGTCCAGAATCAGGACATCTTCAGGTGCTTTGGGTGCACACGTTCAGAGTGTGAGGTAAGGGCTCAGGCATCCTGGACCGCTTGGGTTTCATCAGCTGGCAAAACCACTGCAAAACCACTGCAAAACCACGGCCAAACCAAGAGTGTCCTGCAGGGCACAGCTGGATGTCAAGAGACATCTTGGACTAGAGAGGCAGGAGGATACCTGCGCCAGATCCTCAATGCCAGGGTGTATGACGTCGCGGTGAGTCTGTATTTGTTGTCCAGTCTGCACCGCGCATTCAAGCTGAGCGCATACCTTCTCTTAGAACAATGAAGTGTATGAATGTAATGTTGTTGGACAGAGTTTACAGATTTGGTCAAATCTGGTTGTAAGCCTTCAGCTGTCTGTGCACCTTGACAAGCTGCGCAATCCTGACTGCTCAAGCCCCTCTGCTGGCATCACAGCTGATGGTGTGCATCAACTTTACTCAACTGGCTTTCATATGACAGCACAGACTTTGTGCCCTACCTGCTTCGCTGTGCTTTTGTACATGCTGTGCTTCCTGCTTCTTGCCGCATGCATGGACCAGCCATAGCCCCCATGTGCATGCTGAAGATACACCTGCAAGTGCACAGACATTCCCATTTCCTTATGGATGTGTGTATCTGAGCAAAAAAGGTGCAAAGAAAGCATATTGTTGACATTCCAGCGTCCATGCCAAGCCAGCACATCTAACAGGACATGCGTCTGTCCGTGCTTCAGGAGGAGACCCCTTTGGAGGAGGCAAAGCGTCTCAGTGAAGAGCTAGGAAACACCATCTTGCTGAAGCGGGAAGACCTGCAGCCTGTGCACTCCTTCAAGGTCAGGGGGGCCTTCAACAGGATGTCACAGATGACAGAAGAGCAGATGCAGAAGGGCGTCATCTGTGCATCTGCCGGCAACCATGCACAGGGCGTTGCCCTGGCGGCACTCAAACTGGTACCATTCTTGGGGTCCACAGTCTCTGTGCTGCATCAAACTGACTGTACTTACTGAGCTGTGCTTGAGGGGGTGCTTGGTGTTTTGAAAAATGGAGGCTATGTAATCATCACAGCAACGAAACCACTGCAGTGCCCCAGGCATTGCTGCGCTTGTTTTGATGAACTTGTTTTGATTATCAAAAGCGATGTCTGAATGGGACTCATATGCACTGACTATAGGCATACGTGTATCTGTGACAGTGGCCTGTGTGGACTTCCTATTAAGTTCACCCCATGGCATTTGCCTGGCTGCTTCAGGGTAGCTCTCAGACTGTCGTGCGCTTTCTCTCTAATTTCACGCAGCATGTGTGCACTTCAGACAGCAGCCTTGCTCCAGTGTAGCACTCGGGTCCTTCCCTCCTGCTTATGCAGGTTCATATGCATGTTAGTGTCATGTAACACAGCGCAATAGTCTGGTCTTCTAACATTCGCCAGTAACCTTGCACCCCAAATCCTTACCACATCTGTACAACCTGCTTGGTTGGCTGAAGCTGCATCCTCCTCCTCTTCCTCACGAGGAGCCTTGCTTCAGCCCATCTAAATTGAGCCCAGTATGCCAAACTGCCCCACTGTAAATTATTGTTCTCTAAGAAGCAACTGTTGCAAACAAAAACAGTGGTTGTGGATTCACAGGGATGTCCAGCCAGGATGTGCACAACCAATGGTGGACTGAAGGTGTATATTGTTCTCTTCCTCAAGAGGAGCATTGGATCAGCCCAGTATGCCAGATTGCCCCAATGTGATTATTGCTCTCTAACAAGCAACTTTTGCAAACAAAAACAGTGTTTGTGACTTTGCAGGGATGTCCAGCCAGGATCTGCATGCCCATCACTGCTGCTCCAATCAAGGTGGAGTCTGTCAAGCGCTTGGGCGGCATCATTGAGCTGGTGGGTGAGACCTACGCAGAAGCCCAAACATATGCTCAGGTCTGTTTGTCGTGCATAGTGCAAAGAAAAGAAAAGAAAAGTTTACGAGTTTCAGCGATCGCAACGGGAGCCTCTTAAGGGGGCAGCCTGGAGCTATGACCATAGGCCATAGCCCAAATGCACAGTGACGTGTGCTGTGTACATGCAGGATGTATTGCAAACTACTGCTGTGAGCAAGGTGTTTCTCCTGCACCTACTCTCTATACCTTTCGTCAACTTTGCAGTGTCTCATCTGTTCCACATGCTGCAGTCTGTTTGCTGCTGTGGCTCTGATGGAGCTGTGCAGTTCAAAGAGGGGCAAGAGGTCCTTGTGTCACACAGGCCTGTTAACACATCTGCATGATGAGATGGAATGCAGCTCAACAAAAGCAAGCCTTCAGGCAGACATCCAGTCCACCTCACCAGCAACTTTCAAGCTGATCTCAACACACTGATTGCAGCCTGGTTAGCCCCTGAGCAAAACAAAGCAACAGCTGCAGCAGCAGGGCATCAGAGAAGCAGCCCTGTTGAAGTGAAGAGAACATAGCAACAAGTAGCACCTGGCCCTCCTAGATGGTCATCTGTGATCTGCTCTTTCATGAGACCGGTGCCAGTGCCAGTTCGCCATGCTGAGCTGTTGCTGATACTGCTGAACATGCCAAGCACTTTAGCCCGCTTCTCTTCGTCACTCAAATCAGCCAGGCCAGTAGAGCCAGCCCTGTTCAAGTGCTGCCTGGCCACCTGAATGTCTTGTACTGCTGCCCTGAAACTTGGTTTCCTGGTGCTGCTTGCTGCAAGAATAGCGGAGAAGGGTGAGTGTTTTGAGAGCATCTTGTGTGTCTGCGACAGTGTCTTCACAAACAACCATGGCATGTTGCTACACAGGACGACTTGAAATGAAAGTAGAGCTGAGAAGCATACTGCTAGGTCTTGCTGTTCTAACATCAGCTGCAACAGCTTCTTCCGGAGTCACAGACTCAAGCAAAGGCGTGTCGAGGTCCGCCTGGGCATCATCCATTGCGTCAGAAGGTTGTGGAGCTTCGACGTCTCCTCGGGCCTCTTGAGACGCCCTCATGAGCGCATCCATACGGTGGATCGCACGCAGCGCAGCCCGAGCTCGTTGTATCTGGGGTGCCATGGTGTGCACAGCTGTTTAATACTCGCTCTGCTTGGTGCTGCTGTAACCTGGTCGGTAGATAGCAACAACGCTGCTAAACGCTGCCGACTTGAGCTGTGGATGTCAAGTTCAAAGGGTATCACTACGACACAAATCTGCCCCACAAGTGCCACTAAAGCAGTCAGTAAGGAGAGGAGAACATCGCACACACAAGAGCAGCTGCTGCGGCAAATAGTAGCTGTAGTAGCGACCCGCGCAACGGCGACACAACATAAGTTGTGCGGACTCATATCTCAAATCCGGTCCCTAGCCCATCAGGTGTGCGTCCCGGGGACGGCGTCCCCACGTTTACAGTCAGCCCACGTGAAGTAAGTCTTGAGTGATGGCATCGCTTGCTGCTGCTGCTGCTTTGACGGCAAAGCATTATGGTCGCAAGCTATGCTAGCTGCTGCTTCAGCCAGAACTGCCGCTACCGTTGGCGTAATACATTGCTGACTGAGTAAGCCCCTCAAGCGGATGCAAGGAAGCCTCAGATGTGGACATACTGTGGCAGCGAAGGTGGACTCGCGTAACCGAGCTTCACTGAGGGCATCAAAGTCTAAACCAGCGCCTGTGTGGAGCGTGGTAGCAGAGCATGTCAGAAGATCACGTCGCACGTCCTGCCGTGCTTTGCATTTTCGTTTTTGCGAGATCTGTGGTAAGTACTCGAAAGTCGTGTCCAAATGCTCTTGTCAAGTATGTGAACTGGAGAGGTGTCTACAGGCAATGGCACAGGGGTAATCCCTTGTTCCGTTTGTCTGGGCTCTGGTGAAATCAGCACTGAAGTGAGTTGATCACACCTTTGTTTTCTGATCGACTAGGTCATCTGCACCGTGCGCTGACTTATGTGACCTGGTGGTCTGCAGCCGGGGGGAGCTGGCAAACCCTTCTACGTGGGCCTAGCGCGTTGTAGGTATTGCAACGGTCTGGTAAGTGTAGTATTTTGTTGCAGCACTTTGCGAAGCAAACCATATGAAGGAAATGGTACCTGACATTGCTTCACTGGTCCAGGGTCATGTGGCTTGTCCTTTATGTGCTGGATGGGAAAGACCATTGGATGCTGGTCAAATGGATTCCACAGAACCAAGCAAGGTCACAGATGAGGCTCATGATCTGACGTGGCTGGACGAGCTGTAAAGTAGCCTGGGACAAAAGCCTTGCCCTCAAAGGAACAAAATCACATGTTACTTTATGGAGACTTGAGGATCTTGACAGATGATCCATTGCAGGTGAGAGTATTGATTTGCTGCGCACTGAAGCATGACAAGTACCTAGCTTTGCATTGTGGCAGTCAAGGCGCATGAGTAGCCTGAGTAATGGCCCTCGTAAGAGATTGTCTGCCACACAGAAAGATGAGCTTTAAGCGGCTGCACAGCCCAAGCATGCTGTGCGGTCAGATACGGGCTGAACATCTCTGTTGCACTTGCACACTGTTGAGCACAATGTCTAGGTATTCCTGTTAACATCTACATCTATCGTCAACATCCCTGCTTTGCAGTGAAAGTCCTCTGGCACACCTGTGTGGCTAGCGCGCTCCATTTGTAATAGAGGCAAATGGGTAGTGAGGAGGCAGTGTGAGACACAGCCCGTGATGGCAACACGGCAGCATTGCAGCTGACTAGGAGAAGTGATGGAAGCCGCTGACCCCAGCTATCATCACTCATGTGTTTGAGCGCCTTGTTGGGCATCACAGACGCTATATTTTGACAACCTTGTGGAACTGTGCTCTGACTGAATGTACGGATGTTGGAACAAAAGAAAGACTGCCCAGTCAATCACATAAATCGAGTGTTTGGCCAGCCACTGACGGTTGTGCTGTCCACACTGTGCCCATTACTGGAAGTGTCTACTGAGTTCTGGTGTATGCACTGAGAAGAGTGCCATGAGTTCTGCTGCATGTACGCACTCAATGAAATACCATAACGCTGCAGTGCATGATTGACACAGCAAGCCTGCTCAAAGATTACTTGTCTGTTGTGCTGTTTTTGACGGACATACAAGTCAGAGGAGTCTACTGGACCTAAACCCTAAATGCATGTAGTGAAGCCCTGGTAGTCACTGAACTTCCGAAGAACATGCCTTGCCATGATGGTGTTTTTTTTTTGCTTGAAGATAAGCGCAATGTCACTTCTGTGGACAGCATGTCAAGGTGTGCAGTATACACATCAAACGTCCAGTTTCGGTGACGATGCAGGTACAGACATGATTCCTTGGCATTCTTATCAAAATTCGATTTCGCCTGCTTAGCTTGAAGGTGTCAAATGTGCTGTCAGCTGTTGGGCTCTGAGCCTTTTGAACAGGAAAGGAGGTCACGTCTCAAAGCTTCAGATTTGCCGAGAACAACATACTGCAGCTGTCTAAGGGTCAATTATTGGCATACAGCCAATACTTACTTATAAGCTGGGAGAAGCTGAAAAGTTAGTATGACGTGCATCATACATTAAACCTAAACAACATGACATCCCCTTCTTGAACAATGTATTCCTTGCCTTCCAATCGCAGCACACCCTTTTCTCTGGCGGCCCCAAAGCCTCCAGTGGATGTGTACTGGTTGTAGGAAACTGTTTCTGCTCTAATGAACCCACGCTCAAAGTCTGTATGAATGACGCCAGCTGCCTGTGGAGCTGTAAAGCCATCCTTGATGGTCCAAGCACGTGTCTCTTGCTCCCCTGTCACAAAAAACAATGTTTGGACAGCTGTTTTGTGTTTTGGTCAAAGATAGTCTAGACAAGCAATACAGACAGTCATTTTCATGCACTATGAATGAATGCTGAAAATGACATCAACACGCCGCCTGTAACATGCAATGATGTAATTCAAGACACTTGCACAGGCAGCATGACATGTGCGCAATGCTCAGCTGACCAAGTCATGTTGGGTCCAGCCTGCAGTCTCAACAGGCAAGTATATTAAGCAGAAAACCATGCACCTGTTGTGAAGTAAGTCAAGAGACCCAGCTGCTTGTAGGTTGCATTGATCAGGCTGCGCAAGCCGCCTTCTTGGACACCCAGGCTTTGCAGGTACTCCTTAGCTTCTGCTTCTTCAAGCTCTTGCAACTCAGCTTCTACCTGTACACAGAGATCAAACAAGCATTGATGCAGCTGTTGCACGACGCACACTGTCAAAACTCCCCACAGCCTCGGAAGCAACTGACCATGCTTGTGACAAAGCAGATGGTGTCAGCAAGTTTTTGCATGCCAAACGCATTCAAGTGTGCAGCTTGCATGTGAAACCTTGCTGACACTGCCTGCTTCATCACAAAGACAGTCTTCTGCTTTTGTGGGGTGAACCGTGAAAATACTGTCAAGGAGCAGAAGGCAGTAATCATGGAATCGACAAAGCCTTTGCTGTGGTATATGCGCGACCGGCAAGAGCACGTAGAATCTTGGACCAAGTACTGATCTAGGAATCCTCCTAGATGCAACAGAGCTACCTTGCCCTGATTACAACAGCAACAGCATTTCTGTTGCCATGGCAACCATACTGCTTGCTGGGGCCTGACCTGGGCGGAAACAATAATGAGCTCACAGCTGTCCCCTGCCGCTTTCTTGCGCATGGTCTGGACATGCTTGTTGGCTGCGCCCAGATCTGCCAGGTCATCCTCTGCTACATTGGCAGCATACACCATGGGCTTCATAGTAAGCAGGTACAGGGGGCGCACTGCTGCAGCCTCCTCTGTTGACAGCTCAACAGACCGGGCTGGCTGGTTCTGATCCAGCGCTGTCATGATCCGCCCCAACGCTGCTGCTTCAATCTGCAACGTCACTCTTGATAAGGATGTGACATGCAATAAAACAAGTCTTCAAGTGTGCAGAGACGATCTGTTAGCTTTTGACACTCATGTGTCGAGCTTGCCTTTTGACAAGCAGATCAGGTATGTTGGCTCAGAGGGGGCATACTGGCTCCCATGCATTGTAAGACTGCTGCAACACTCTGACAAGTGTGTCTTGTTGATGCTGCAAGTGATGAACTATGATACATGCTGGTACATGGCAGTAGTGGACTTTGCGCTGATGCAACACTTTGCTTCATATATTGGCGTCAAGCAACATGACAGCTAATGGTCAACCAAGCTGCATAATAAGTCATAGCATCACCTCGTTGCTGGCTTGCTCTTCTTTGGTTTTGGCACGCCCCTTCTTTAGCCTTTCTAACCTTTTCTCTATTTGAGCTACATCAGCCAGGGCAAGCTCAAAATTGATAGTTTCAGCATCCTCTGCGGGGTCTACTTTACCGTTGACATGGATGACATCTTCGTCTTCAAAGCACCTTACAACCTGCAGCCAAATGGTTGGCAGTTGTTTCTAAGCCTGAGCATGACCCATGCGGTGACAGACAGCTTACAACGTTTGACAAGTCAAGCGTGCGCCATGGTTGCAAGGTTGTACATTCCCTCCAGGGGCTCTAAGAGGTGTTGCAAGGAAGCTTCACTTGCTACATGTCGACTTGTGTGTTGCCTGCCAGATGAAGGCATGTTCTGAGCATGCTCAGAGGCAAATTGCAGACCCATGGAGGGGCAGCATTGCACAGCCCTGGAGGGGCAGAAGAACAGATGACAGTAGAACCCTCAACTGCTTGCCGTACAAAGGGCCTGAACAGCTATGCGCTGTCACAAGATTGCATGCATTTCTATCATCATAAAGTGGCGAGATGCTAGTGTCGTGAATCTTGTTTTGAGCTTCCTGACTGACCTGCACAATCGAATCACACTCCCTGATGTTTGCCAGGAACTTGTTACCCAGGCCCTCGCCTGTGCTGGCTCCTTTCACCAGGCCAGCTATGTCTACAAACTCTATGCTGGTTGGCACTAGCTTCTTGGATTTTGACATGTCACTGAGAACCTACACCAATGTCATTGCTTGCTTGTCGACACAAGCGTCTGACGCCCGTACCACAAACAAGCCACAATGCATGCAACGGCAACTGCAGGTTTGTCCATGGAATGAAGTTGTGAATGGATTACATCGGTAGCAGAGGCCTTACCTGCAATCTGTCATCTGGAACAGCTACAATTCCAACATTGGGCTCAATGGTGCAGAATGGGAAGTTTGCTGCTTGAGCTTTGGCGTTCTTGCATATAGCGTTGAACAATGTGGACTGCAAGAACGCCAGGACACATCATGACTGGCTTCAGTTCTGTGGTGAGGCTGTCTGTACAAGCTAGAATTGTTGCATGCACATGACCTGCTGACGAGTTAACTTGCAACAACTGGAGTGCATACAGAATGCAGCAAGCAATGCAGAAGGGTTTGCAATGAGGCGTGTGCACTGACTGATGGCAACACAGAGTCAAGTCGCTTGCCCACCTTGCCGACATTTGGCATTCCAACTATGCCTGTTTTGAGGGCCATGCTGACCACAGAGGTTCTGCAGCAACAGGCCTCTACTTGAGAAGTTTGCTTGGCCTTTTACTGTCCATGAGAAAGGTCTGAACAGCTTGATACACACCTGAGATTCCTTTGCTGTCCAGAGTCATGACCCCGTAAGGTAGGCAGGGGAGCAAAGAAAGCAGACTTGAGATAAGCTGTTTGTTGCAGACACTTGTATGTTTGCGAGGCTGCAGTGCTGTAGGCTCTACCATGCGGCTTGCCAAAAAGCCGCCTCGACAAACCAAAGCTACAGGATTGCAGGTGAGCTTTGCAAACGCCTGCAGTAGTCTGCAAAGGCACGCTCATAGTTTCACACGGTCTACACTATCAGACGCAGTCTAAAGCCTTCAAGCTGAATGTAACTCTGTAGGCGTTTGCTAACAGCTCTTTTGCACGCCTTGCGCTGTAGCGAGACAAAGCAGATCAACAAAGCAAGGCATGAGAGCTACGGAATCTGAACTTTGCTGCTTTTTTAACCATACTTTTGCCATAGCTGACACTAGAGGTTTGCCGCAGCTGACTTTCGGGTTGAATCAACTGCTCATCCCAAGCAGCATCCGGCCACTGGCCAGCGCTCGCTGCACACATGCTTACTTCAGAGACGCTACCTCATCGATGTCCCTGTTGAGACCATGCCGTTGCACCTTGTTGTGACAGGCTACATAGGGCTGAAGGGAGGCAATGGAGTCCAGACGCAGACCAGTAGTGCCAGTGCGTTTGATGAATGTGCGATTCAAGACCACAATGCACAATTGCGTTGCGTTCAAGGTCATGCTGGCCAGGGCATGGGTTGAAGTCTTTGAAGAAAGCGACTGGGACATTTTCTGGTGAGTACTAACAGGCAGGCAAGTCGGCACGGAGACATTACCGCAGCACCAAGCCCTGTACTATGCAGGGCAGATGTGCATTCCTTGGGGGTCGATTCTGGTTTTGATCACTCAAAGTTGCTTGACACACAAAAGCTGAATCACTTTCCTCGTCACTATGAGCTTACAAGGAAGTAAGAGCGTCGTTTTACAGTTTTGCTTGAGAGATTGAATAGATCCAGCATTCCACCTTGGAGCAAGTCCAGCAAAAGTACCTTGACTCTGCAGAGATCTAATGGTCAAGAACCTGAAAAGGGCCAAGAAGCTTTTAGAAAAGGAAGGTCGTGCCTCTGATTACGACTTCTTCCCACAGACATATGTGCTCCCACTTGAACACGGTATCTTTGTTGAAGAGTTCAGGCGTAACCCTGGTGAGTTTTGTGCTGTAGATGTTGAGTGCACGATCCCACCTGGCCGTGCTGTATCACAGCCACCTAGTGCTGTGGTTCTCAAGTGCTCTGTCTGTGCTGACCTATAAACAGATGCTTTGCTCCCTTGACAGCATAAGGTTCATTGCAGGCGTCACTTGGATCATGAAGCCCTGTGGTAGAGCCCAAGGCAGAGGCATATTTTTGTTGGACAAACTGAGTCAGGTCAGGACACTTGAGCCACTCCTGTTCTGTCAATGCTGCTTGTCCCCTCCATGTTGCCCTTGCTGACATTGTGTGCGACAAGCAAGGTCTTGGTGTTTTCACTTTTGTGGCTTCACTTGACTTGCTTGGTTGTGCAGGTCAGTGGCTGGCGAAAGCAAATAGATGAGAAGGAAAAGCCAGAAACATATGTGGTGTCCAGATATCTGGATCAGCCTTTGCTGCTGGGAGGCAGAAAGTTCGACCTGCGCATCTATGTGCTTGTACTGTCATATGTGCCTTTGGTTGTTTACATGCACAGGTGAGTCGTATAGGTGCTTACCGCCACAACACAATTTTGCACAATACACTGGGTGTGTGAAGCAAACACTTTGCATACCTGCAGCATCATCCAAGCATAAAAATCTTGCACTCAACAAGTCATGGGTCAGCGTAATGCTATTCTGCTACTAGTGTCAACACTTGATGCATCACATAGCAAGGATGCTCAGTATTGTTGTTTTGTGCATCATGGAACAGACGATACGCAGCTGTATACAGGCTTTTCTGATCCCAGCTCTCGGCTCAAACTGTGCCAAGTTTGCAAACATGGTGTTTGGTTTTATGCAGGAGTGGCTTCTGCCGGTTCTCCTCCTCCAGGTACACTACAGACAAGGCTAATATGAAGAATTTGTACATGCACCTCACAAATGTGGCCATTCAGAAGAAGAACGATAAGTATGATGAGAACACAGGCATGAAATGGCCAATCAGCAAGCTCAAGCAATACCTGCTGTCCAAGCATGGACTTGCTGCCACATCAAAGCTGTTTGGTGATATCCAGGTGCATATGCTTCCCACAGGCTACTCCATACTAAATTATTGCCAGTTTGTGTGCTGCCAGGGCACTTTGCAATCACTAGCACACAATCACACAAGCAAATTTTGCGAACTAACATGAAGGTCATGTCATGGAACTACAAACCATATCTGCATGGCACCTTGTCGGCTATGGGGAGTTGAGGCAGATAGATCATGTCTGCCCAACAGATGCTGCTGTTTGTTTGCAGTTGGTGGTGACCCGCTCCTTGCTGGCAGTGCAGCAAGTTGTCACGCAGGACAAACACTGCTTTGAGCTGTATGGCTATGACATTCTAGTCGATGAAGCACTCAAGCCATGGCTGATTGGTGAGTTCACCTTTGTTCATCAGGACAGTGGGTTCTGTGTCGCTGTGGACATCCAACCGACAATCTACACCTTATGGCATGCGTCGTCACAATCAAATGCACTGCACAAGCATGTCAAGGGCACTGCTGCCTGAATCACTTATACAGCCGTGCACTGCAGAGGTGAATGCTTCGCCAAGCTTGAGTACTGATACAACGGCTGATCATCAGTTGAAATGGGGCTTGGTTGAGGATGCTCTGGGGTTGGTAGATGTCGAGGGCAAGCTGGAAGGGCAATTGCCTCTGTCTTTTGGCGGGTGACTGTTTTGGCACACATGTTTGTCAAGCAGTATGTGCCCAGTGACTGGCATATCAAATGGTGCAAAGATGTTGTGCCTGTTCTTATGCAATGTATGACCCAATTTTCATCAGTACTGGTCAAACTGGTCAAGCATCACCTGCTTCTCAGTTCTGTTCCTGAAGCAGGTGATGCTTAAGCATACTCCACCATCCAGCTCACCACAATCAAACCCAGTCATTCTGTCTACAACTGACAGGCCTGCTGCTTATGCAAAGCTGGATCTTGTGTGCAGGTTTGACCTCATCTGGGAAGGTTGTGCTCCAGTGCAGCCCCATCCTACCTTGCCTTCTATGCTTGGGACACATATCCCAGGACGCCGTTGAAGTCGAAGCCGAAGTGGTCGAGCTTCATCATGTCAACAATCAACTCCCCAGCGTGATGTATGCCTGTTCACATGAGAAAATATCATGTCAAGCGCTGCATCGCCCATATGCATGCATGCAAGCTGCACAGTTTGATGCACGGTCAGATGTTCCTGCACATGGCATCAGATAACATCAAATAGTCTGAGTGCTCTGAGTTTTGCTCCAGGCTGGCTATAGCTACATTCTTTTCGTTTTGCAACTGCAAGAAAAATCTGACATTGCACATGATGGTACGCTGTGTCATGTGGATGACACTGTACTTGATTTCTGCTGAAGCACTAGTAAATTCACAGCACTGTTAAACTGCTCAGCTGAGAATCTGCGAGTTAAAGTTTGCATATGCCGGGTACTCAGTCAAGGCCCAGCACATGCTGTGTGTCCGGACCAACAGAACTTGTACTCGAGAAAGAATGTGTCCTTGAAACGCTGAAGCTAGTTCATAATCTTGGCATGTTGATCTGCAGATGAATGCGCAATGCCATGCGTGAATGCATTTGTGGCATTTGTGCCTGTTGCTGCACTGATTTTATTGGCAAACTGCCTCGCAATGCTTATGACGAGCAGATCTGCTGGCTGCTAAGGGATGTGGCACAGGTGTATTGCTTGGTAACAAGCACGGGTGGTTGCTACACCTCATACTGCTGCAGCAACAACGACAGCAATACATGCTTGTTCCCTTGTTGTAGCCGTACAATTTAAACAACATGTGCTTTACGTGTTCATGCAAACCGTATCAATTAATAACAACATTGACTATAACAATAATATGGCAATTGCTTGCCATGACATCAGCTGTACATTACAAGTGCTCATGTTATATACATGTTTTGCTCATTAAACAGCAGCATCCGGATCCATTGATGTTATAGAGTGCAAGGCTTGACCCATCTTTTTTCGAGCGCCTCTATTGTCACCCCCGCAATTCTGAGAAAGATGACGAGCATGACTGACCTCTTCACGGAATGCGACAGAACCACTTCAAGACATGTCAATGTCAGTGTGGCTTCGGAGCGAGAATCAAAGCGCAGATTGCACAGCAGCACACCCCAGGGGTTCGACGGCTACTGATAGGGCCCTCGGTGAAGACTCAATACGTCTTGAGACATGTCGCACACGAGTCCGTCTGTACAGAGAGAAGCTTCTACAAGAAGAGAGAAGCTCGATGTCCGTTCTACTCCTTCCATAGGTACGGCTACGCGTAGCTGCGTGCAAGCGTTGTGGTCTGCCCTTCACACTCTGTACTGAATCAAGTCTGTATCTACAGTTGACAAGTTGATGGAGGACAAAACGTCAAGGCAAGCAAGCAGACGTCCGCAGACCTCAAAAGTGCCTGAGAGCAGCGTCCTAGCACACTTGCGAACTTTTCTACCGCAGATGCAGTCAGCAAACGAGGTGCTGTCCCAACACCCTGCCTCTGAACCTGCTGTGACCATCAGCGACCTGCAAGAGGAGCCGGCAGAGCTGGAGCAGGACACTGAGGATGGCACTTCGGAACACATACAAATGGACATTGCATGTGGTGTTGTAGACCTGAAGGATGCAGCAGCACTGCAAGCAGCAGAGGATGCAATCAATGGAGTTGGAACAGAGGCAGTCACTGCAAGCAGAAGTGACAGTGACAGCAACAATGAAAGTGACAGCAACAGTGATGCTGACAGTTGCCATGACAGTGATGCACAACAGCCTGTAGTACCAGCAACACCTGCTGCGGACCCATCAGAACATCAAAAACTGGCGTCAGGTCATACGAATCTTCAAGCCGCCAACACTTGCTCATCAGTTCTGCAACCTCTGACTTCTAGAAGGCTAAGCAGAGACAACCAAAAATCCTGGAGTTATGAGATGTTCTTGCTGTGTTGTGCACCTGTTTTGGAGCACGCTGTAGATCGTGCAGGATTTCAGAAGAACCATTGAGTCTTGTTAGCTGGCAAGTGTGCACAACTTATGCAATCAAGGAGACAAATAGGTGTAGGTACTGTTGTTTGCGTGTGGGAGTAAAGCCTAGCCTCGTCATCAAATCTGTGCATCTGGGTATGAGGCAGTAATTTTGTTCGTGGCATTGCCCGAAGTGCGGACTGCTGTTTGGTTTAGCTAGCTTGTTGCCTAGCTATTTGCCTGGCTTGCTGTGACTTCTGCATGACGTAAAATGAGTCGAGTATGAGTAAAAAACGCAGCAAGCACTTGCACAGCGACTAGAAACAGGTGATACTGCTCATCAGAAGTCCTGAGGAACCTCTGCAGCTACGAGCTATTTGTTATCCCCGCAGCTGAACGGACTGCATACGCCCGTGTGCTTCTTGCGTGAAATCGCTCTTGTGATCAGCTCCTTGGGCGTCCTTGCTACGCAGGCCCCGCGATGTCCATTTGCCACTCACGCTCTGTTGGTATAAACGTACGGGCAGGTTGACATGCAGGCCTCACGCGCTAGCAGCTGTGCGCTGCACAGGCTGCTTCGCTTGCTGACGCTGTTCTGCATGCTCGAGGCCCTGCGCGGGCAACCTAAACGTCTGCGACAGCCGGTGAGGATTTGGTGATCTATCTTTGTAACATCGTGTCACACACATACCTCTTGTGTATCGGTCCCTCCTTCCCAGCTCTGCTATCCTACAGGTGCCTCTGCAGGTGCAGCCTAGCACAATAGTTTGTGCCTGTATTGTTCCGCCTATGATGGTGCAGGTCGATTGTGACACACTTGTTTGATGTGCACAGACGTCTAGTCTCCAACAGCAAGAAGATGCAGCACTCAAACTGCGAGCACAAATTATCAAAGACCCTGGCAATCCCAATTTGCATCTGGAGCTTGCTACCACTTTGCATGGGCTTGATCAGCTGCATCCAGATGGTGGCCGCCGCATTCCTGAGGCTGAAAGGGCATATAGGTAATTTTGATGTCAGCAAGTCATGACACCTGCATATACGGCTGTCAGAGGGCGTGGGTCATAAACTTGTTACTGCTTGCATACAGGGAAGCAATTAGACTAACGTCACCCCGGGCTGGCATAGGTCTTTACACAAACCTGGGGGCCCTGCTGATGGGCTCAGGACGTATTGATGATTGCCTGACAGCCTTGCAAACAGGCATTGCCCTAGCACATGAGCACAAGCTAACAGACTCAAATTTGGTACAGTTGCTCAATTCCCAACCATATTGACACTCAGCATCAATTTCGCCCTTGAGAGTGTGTGGATACATGGCAGTCGTGGTACCAAAATCTGACTCTGTCCATGCCCGAAGTACACTGCTGCATACTGTAGATCTGGTATTGCATTCTATGAAATACATAAATGCTAACTTGATCTGCAGTATTGTGGGGCGCTTTTCAACCTGGGAAAGGCTTGGGGCATGCAAGGCAAGGGTGCTGAGGCTGCAGAAGCATATGGGCAGGCTATAGAGGTACATTGACTTCTGCTGGCAATTACATATCGCATGCAAATTCGTCCACCGGACAATACACAACAAGATTACCCTTGTGTCCTCTGTGATACATGTATTGTACTTTCTACTACCTGTGTTGTACCTGTATTGTGCCTGTATTGTATTTGTCTGAAGATACAGACTGCAGATTGTCAAGTTGTGTCGCACAAACACACCAGTGCCTTATGCAGGCATCTCATGGCTTGCATGGCAGCACATATACCAAGGCTCTGGCATCACTCAAGACTGTCACTCCTGACCAGCTGGCTGAGATGCAACAGGCAGCGTCCTTCCTTGCTCGTGCTTCTTCAGGTCTGTTGCGCTGGCATCCACTCAATTTAGGCAATTGTACTGTCAACACTGTGCTTGCTGCTTAATTCTCAGCCTGGTATAGTTGTGTTGAAAGTTCGCTGACCTGCATATGATTTCCCCACAAATTTTGACCGATTTTTTGCGGGCGCTACATTCACAATGAGAATTGTGATGTATATGCAGCACAGCAACAGTGCCATGTTGGCTGTGGCATTACACTTGCTGTCATCTACAGAGCTGTTCATGTGTATTGGAACACAGACACACACAGACACACACACACAGACAGAGACACACACACAGACACACACACAGATATACCCACAGACACATACAGGATGTGCACCTTGACAATGCTAAAGACCACAACCTGTTATTACTTGTTGCAACACACTTTTATTGGTGTTGCAGCAGCAGGAGCAGAGGATGAAAAGGCTGACAAGAAGAGGAGGAGAAGGAGGCGTTCCAAAGCAGCTGACGCAGACATGGAGCAGAAGTGGGGCTTCCTGACAGAGCTGGATGCAGCCGACCAGTCCTGGCTGCACTTTGCGCTCTACTCTGCTTACCAATCCCAAAGGTAATTTTGGTACTGTACATGCATGAACTAGATCTTCAATCGGGCGCCCTACTCTGCTTACCAATCCCAAAGGTACTTTTGGCACTGCACACGCATGGACTCAAGACTTCATTTGAGCTCTTTCACTTGCAACAACGGTGTATGCTCACCAGTATCAGCCGCCGCGCATCAATCTGCTCAACTGCACTTTGCAGTTGCTGCGGCAAAGCCTGCACAACAGACTCTCGTGCTTGAACAGACACCGACTGCGGACTGTGTCATGCATCATATTGGGAAGTCACACCAGCAGTGATGCAGCCTGCGCATGTGCTGATCATGGTGTGGTGTAGGGAGTATGACAAGGCTTGGAAGCACTTGGCAGAGGCTAACCAGCTGCAGCGCAGCCTTGTCAGCTATGATCCTCAGCATGATGCCATGCTCTTCCAGGTGAGCCCTGTGTCAAGTTGTCATCCAGTTGCTCCTCTGTGCAGCTGGTCCTTCGCTTGCAATCCAAATTGCCGCGCAATGTTCCCAGCAGAGTGCTGAAATGCGCAGGAAGTGCTCGCTTGCTCACCTGCTCAGCCAAACCAAGTGTTCTATAGGTTGCGGTTAATGCCTTTAGAGCATGATGTATGATGAATTTGAACAGGTATCAAAGCCAGTGTAAAGCTGGAGGCACTCCCCTCCAACTACCAACATGCCTGCTACAGCATGTGTCTGAATGATGCACACTGGCTGTCATCACATCAGGGTTGGTGCTTCACCACAACAAGCACAGTGTGAACATGGTGGTCCATTGCTGTGGCCTTCAACTACCACATAGCCCCATGCTTTGACAGGAATCGCCAGCCATTGATTGAGTCATTATCACCACTGCACTGATGTTATGCAATGATTGTGGTCAGGTAATGCAGCAAGTGTTTCCCAGACCAGCTGACCCAACATCCAGTGACGCCTTTGACCTGCTGTTGAGTGGGGCAGCGGGGTACCCCAGCACCTCCCCCATCTTTGTGGTGGGTATGCCCCGCTCAGGCAGCACCCTAGTGGAGCACATCCTCTCCAGTCACCCACAAGCACATGGTGCAGGTATGAATACTGGCTATTGTGCCTATTTAGTCAAGCACCCCCCCCCCCTCGGGGCCACCCCTCTCGCGCCCCTGCTTGCTGTTCAACATGCCACCTCAAATGAACGCTGCTCCCAGACAGGACACATAAGCTATTGCAAGGTCATGTTTGTTCAAACAGCTGTTTGCTTGGTTGCTGAAATGAACAAGGAGGCCTCTCTGATGAAATGGCCACCAAATCTTGTGTTCTTCGCTGTGCCATGATGCGTTCATTGCCATGATCAGTGATGAGGGGGTCGGCCAAAATGGTTGAGACCATCTCAAGCAGCCTCTCAACACACATTGGCACCTCTCATGTCTTTGCACAAATGCTCGTCACTCAAGTCTGTCTGTGCAACAACAATCATGCAGTTACAACTTTGACATTGACACTGTTGACTTCATGTGGTATGGCTGCAGGAGAAGACACTGCTTTTGCACCCCTCATCCCCGACCTGCTGCACCTCCTTGAGGGCAAAGGGCACTTCCAGGTTGGTGCCCTGACACATGCCCACCAGGAATGTGTCCTTAGCAATTTTTACCTACCTCAACTCTCCTGATGATCCCTGCAAGAGTGATCACTTCAAAAGATGGAGTGTTTGTGGTGCTGACTGTCATCCTGTTATCCACACAGTATAAGTTCTGTCAATCAATCAATCAAGTTGCATTTTCTGGCTGTTGGACTCATCAGGGGAGGCAACAGAAACTGACTGGGAAATCAACATTCACTAAGCACTGCTGTATGTCGCTGCGGCACTCTCTTACAAACTAAAATTTTGCACAACTACTGTAATATCTGCTTCAGCTGTATTGAATGACTCCTGGAGCCGCAACTCCCCATCATGCCTTGCTGCCATGGCTTGTCTTTATTTTGTGCACAACCTAAAGCATGAGTCAATGTCCTGACTTGCTCGCTTCCTGACAGCAGTCACCCACCAAGAGCGAGGCCTAGGCCTTAGCACACAGATCCACCAAGAATGGGGCCTAGGGCTCAGCACAAAGATCCACCAAAAATACGGCTTGGGCCTTAGCACAACAACCCACCAAAAATGGGGCCTAGGGCTCAGCACAAAGACCCACCAAACAAACAGGGCCTATGCCTTAGCACAGATTTTCACCAAGCTTTGCATGTGCAGGACATCAGGGACCTTGGGAAGCAGTATGTAGACAACATGCAGGGCAGAGTCCCACCCTCCCGCGCCAATGCTACTCATGTAGTGGACAAGATGCTGCGCAACGTGTGGAATGTGGGCTACATCAGCATGATGCTGCCCAAAGCGTGTATCATTCAGGTCGTCAGGCATCCAATGGACACCGTCCTGTCATGCTTTGCCCAGCCCTTTGAAGGGAGGGGCACCCCCTGGGCCTGGGACCTGCAAGGTGAGCCACTGCACAGCACATCTTATGTGTAGTAACCTCTGTTGAGTTTGAAGATAGCTCCTGATGCGGCCCTGGCATGCTTTGTCCATCTCTGGAGATGCCCTATCATGCTTTTTCCACCCCTTGGGATGCCCTGTCATGCTTTGTCCACCCCTTGGGATGCCCTGTTATGCTTTGTCCACCCCTTGGGATGCCCTGTCATGCTTTGTCCACCCCTTGGGCTGCCCTGTCATGCTTTGTCCACCCCTTGGGAGGCCCCTGGGCCGGACATCTGCAAAGTAGGCTCATTTGGAACAGGAGCAGGAGGTCAAAGAGGCCTTGACGCTTCACAATGCATCTCACAGTTGTAGTGCTGTGTGTGCTGAGTGCTGTGACTGATCTTTTACACCTGTGCTGTCGAGCCAGGATGCCTGATGAGTCACAACTGGCTCCACGCCCCAGACTGTAAAGTACTATATCAAATGAAATGGTGTGCAGACATTGCCAAGGAGATTTTGATGGTGGATCAAATTAGCCACCACTGGTCGCAAGTGTTCCCTGGCAGAGTGCTCCAGATGCCGTATGAGAGTATTGTGGCAGACCTGGAGTCAGCTGCTAGGGACATGCTGCACCACTGTGGGCTGCCCTGGGATGAAAGTGTGCTGAAGTTCCATCAGAATCAGCGCACTGTGCAGACTGCCAGCCTAGCTCAGGTTTGCCCCTCTGCCTTTCTGCTGTCCCCAGTCGCAAGCCTTGACGCGCAGAGCGTGGACTCACGGACGAGCTGTGAAGCCTGTCTGTGTTGTGCTGAGTCTGTGTACAGTGTCAGCTCCTCTGCCTTTAGTCACTGCAGCTTCTCTGATCGCTGAGTTGAGTTTGCTCCTGTGTATACAAGCTGTCGTCGCATTCTGTTGTCATGGTTGCTACTGTCACTTGCTGATGGTTCCTCAAATCATCAAGGAGGTACTGTAGCCTCTCGCTCTTGACAGTGTACTGTCCAGCTGGTGTTATCAGCAGGACGTTGCATAACAGGATGCTGCAGTTCACAAAGCCCAGCTGGGAGCGCATCAGCTCGCAGCTTGCCATGTGCAGTGCTGGCAGAGCTGTCCTTCAAGGAGGCGCACACCAGCCAAGCTACAAACTCCAGCAGCGTGCGCACACCAATGATCTGCCCCTGCTGGCTGACGCCAGGTGTGGCAGAGGGTGATGCAGCAGTGGCGGTGCCCGTCTGTGCTGCTTCACTGGCCTTTGCTGTGCCTGCTCCGGCTGGAGTCACTACCTGAGGGGTGCAAGACAGCTTGCAGCAGCATGTCACCTGAGTTTGTTGTGAATGCATGCAATGCCTGACAAGCTATAGGTTGGAGCCTGGGGAAAGCTGGGTTGGAGATTGCAGGAAAGCTCAGGTTGACCTGAAGTTAGTCACTTGGCTGTTTTGGAGTCTGAATCTTGAGGCATCAATCGAACGCGGTTTGAGTGTCAACACGTGATGGTGCAGCTAGCCGCTCACCAATGCACACGCTTTGCAAGGCAACACTGGTGACAAGTTATGGTGCATGCTGCCAAATTGCATGCTGACAAGCTGGTGGCGTATCTAACAAGATTACATTTGTCAGCAATGAAAGCCAATCAACCACATTTGTTATAGGTGCTGCCTGTCAGAGAAGTCAGTGTACCTTGACATCAGCCAATTTGAGGAGGGAGTCCAGCTTGATGCCCTGGGCATTGCCATAAGCTGTGCCCACGTTGACAGCATTGCCCACTGTCAGCACCCCTTGGATGACTGCCTGCAATCGTGGCCCTTGCCGCACCTATGCTCAAGAGCTTGTGTCAAGTGGTGTGCGTTTTCATCCATCTACAGAAGCCTGGGCAGGCCAGTATAATACTTGGCTTCTCATTGAACTGATGCTGAAAGGTTTAGTCTTTTCTTTTCCTTCCTGTTCTCTATCTACAGAAGACATGTCATCAGCAGGCGCTGTGATGTCCAGAACCCCTAGAAAATGCACCCTATATGTTGTGTTGCATGCTAGCAGGATATCAAGGAAAGTAGTTGGCCCTTCAGCAATAGTTGCCCAACATGGTCAGCATGCTTTTCATTTGAAGTTGGCTCCATGGCTTAGATGGAGCAGGTAGAGATGCTATGCCTGTTGATGCACTCTATGGTAAATGCAGCCCCCAGTGCATAATTGAGAGGTGGGCAAGCAGGCTGACCTGTCGCACAGCATTCCCAATGACCTCCAGGGCTGATGAGGTGTCCTTCACCAGGCTGGCAAACTGCTCCCGGAAGATGAGAGCAGCAGTCTTACAGCGCAAGCGCGGCACCTGCATCACCCATTGATATATTCTGCAACAGCTCTGTGTGTCAATGCGCAAGCAAGTAAGTTGTATCATGCATGTTTCATTGTGCCCCTTTGCAGGCCAAGGGGAGCAGCAGGGTGGGGGCAGCAGTTGCAAGGCCCTGCCCTTGCATTGGCCATATGCATCAACATGCAGCATGAAGGCTGTGGGCATCACCTGGCCAATGAGATGCAAGAACTGTTCCGGCGTGGACAGATCTGCCAAAGACTTGTCCGGCAGCTCCACATACGCTTTCAGCTTCTTAGTCTCCTCATCACTTGGAGCTATCTGCATTCATCAGCGGTGTCATACATCATGCCGTTTCATATGTCCCATCAGGCGGTCGTCCTCTGTGTCTGCTGAGGCCAATGCATACACAACATGTATATGCAAGGTGTTCCAGGACATAGCATCTGCCTTCTGCCTTGTTTGTCTTAGAAACAAAAGCCAGTCATGACATGCATGAGGTATCTGTCACGGCTCCTTCATTACTGGGTTACACACATTACCATGGTCTGACACTAGCAGCACACAAGTGCAAAGTTTCCGTTTTTTTTTTTCCCCTGTTTGTTTTGTTTTTGCAGTTTTTCCCCCTGCACAGACCTGTAGCAGCAGACTGAGGCGCTCCAGCCCAAGCTTGCTGCCAGTCAGCACGGCATGTCGCACTTCCAAGGCTCCCCCTTTGTAGGCAGCAAACTGGGTCAGCATGATGGAGACATTGTTGGCCCGGGCCAGATCAATGACCTTCACCACCTCTGTCAGGCGCTTGGGACCCCTCAAGCCTGCAGCCACATGTGCCTCCAACTCTCAGGTCAACACAGCGCTGATGGTTGCAGAGATCAGCCTGAGGCTGCACTTGCGCTTGCCAGGGCAACCAGCATGATGCTGCCTGACAGGGGTAAATCATACTATGCCATATGTGCCACGTGACAGTTTTGGCAATGATTTTGCTAGGGAATGGGGGCTTCATCCATGGGCATTTGCTGTTGAGCAGTGTGTCATGTGCTCCTTGAATAGGTATGGCAAGAAGAGCCTTTTGCACTGCACACTGCAATGTTACTGCAGTGCGGTGATATTCGTGCAAATGATCAGCAACTGTGACATGCCCGCAGCTGGCTTGACAGCCGGTTTGACCCCAAAGAGCTTCTCCAGAGCATTGCTGTAGGGCTGAGGCAGGCCTGGCAGGGGGTCAGGCACATCACACCAGACAGTGCCAGAGCCCCGGGGGGCCTTCACCCAATGCAGCACCCTAAATTGTGGTGCTCCATACACCGTCTTGGCCCCTACACCTAGCTTGGCGCCACCTGGCTTACCTGCAGGTAAATGAAGCGGTTTAAAAGACAAGCGACTTTCCCCACATCTGTGTCTAGGCGTTGTCTGAAAACAATAGGCGGTTTGAGTGGTTGAGGTATGCATGACTCAATGTGGAAAAGCAAGTGAAGACACTAGGCTTACTAGGTGGGGCTGGTGGTCCTTTGCCAGGGGGCGGTGGAG
>JAABUP010003757.1_pt1 | contig 26331 bp, 26 predicted proteins | sample 5559201 | NCBI WGS metagenome assembly JAABUP01 (sample SAMN10711887, study PRJNA513373) | rock metagenome | isolation source: Antarctica rocks | place: Antarctica | reverse complement strand
GGACGGGAAAGATCGATTGGATGAGCTGCGCCGTCCAGTCGTTGCCAGGGCTGAGCGCGCCCCAGACGACGCCGGCCGGGTTCGCCTGTGCCATCGCCGGGCCGGCCATGAGGGGCAGCAGGGCGAGCGCGAGGGCGGGACGGGAAAGCCGGGGCATGCGGGAAGGCTCCAGGGTGGTTCCTGCAATCCCTCGCACAGGCGGATGCGAGTGCGCACCCTGTCACATGGACATGCCTGGGCTGGGTGCGGACACAGGAGCCGCGCCCGGCTTCTGCTCGGGCGAGATCGTGGTCCTCACCCGTTCCATGAGCTGGCAGAAGAACTCGGCGGCCTTCTCGGCCAACTCCTGCTGCATGCTCTTGCCCGCGTCGCGCCCGGGCATTGCGGCGGTCCCTTCCCCGATCGCCTTGTCCATGGCCGCGAACTGGCCTTCGAGCTGCGCCGGGCCCACGCCGCGGCGGGCGAAGTCGGCGCCCGCCGCCTGTCGCGTCGTCGCATATCCGCCTGCTGCCGAGGCCACCTTGTCGTAGGACGCCGCGAAGGCCCGCTCGGCGGTCATGGTGGCGTTGAACTCGGTCCGTAGCTGCGCATACTTGCCGCCCGGCTGCATGCCGGCCATCACGCCCGGCAGGCCGTCGGGGTCGCCAGCCGCCGCCTGCTCGATCTTTTTCAGCACGCCCGAGCCAGGCCCGTTGCCGAGCGCCTCCACCGCCCGCACCGCGTTCTGCGCCGCACTTTGCGCGTCGGTGACCATCTGGTTGCTGTTCTGGTCGGCCTGCCGCTGTTCGTAGCTGCCAAGGCGGCCTGTCAGGGGCGCGGGCTCGTTGGACCAGGGCGGCGGGGTCGCAGACTCGGGCGGACGGGCCGATGCGAGGATGTCGCGCAGGGTGCCGCGGAACTGCACCTGCTGCGCCGTCACTGTCGTCTGTGCCGGGGCGCTGGCTGCCGGAGCGTGGGCCGCCGGATCGGGCCGATTGGAAGCGCCGGGCTGGGCGGGCACCGTGCCCGCCGGCTGCGGCGTGGCGGGGACAGTGGCAGGCGCGGCGGACTGCCCTGGCATCGCTGGCTCTGCCGGTGCCGCAACGGAAGGCGGAGTCGCCGTGACTGCCGCAGGTTCGGTCTTCGCTGGATCGGCTACGGCGGGCACGGGTGTGGGCTCACCCGCCTTGGCGGCCTGGACGCGCTCGGCCAGCTGCTCGACCTGCTTCCGGCCCTCGTCGCTGGCGACGTCCACGCTCCCGGTCACGGCCGAGCGTGCCAAGCGGCGGATGTCCTGCGCGAGCGGGCCGTCCTTGGGCCGCAGGTTGGCCGTTTCGCGCACCAACTCGGCCAACTGCTCGTGGCGCAGCCCAGGAGAGGAGAGCGCCAGCTTGTCCAGTTCGGCCCGCAGCGCCGGGTCCATCACGAGCTGTGTGTTGTTCAGGCGCTCCACGTCCTGCACCACGTAGCCGACCCGGGTCTTGAACCAGGGCTTGTCCAGCGCGGCCGGAGCCGCCGCGGCCTCGTCCGCGAGCCAGCCGATGCGGTCCTTCAAGGCCGGGTCCTTGACCGAGACGAAGGGCGCCGCTTGTTCCAGGCGCTCCATGAGCACCGCCATCGGCGCGCGTGCCGGCCCGGCCATGCCCGGCTGCGCTTCCGGTGCTCCCGCCTGCGCCGGCTCTGCCGCCATCGGCCTTGTTCCCCCCTGCATGTTCTGCCCCTCCATCAACGCCTCCCTTGCTCGTGTTCGTCACCGACGACTGGTGCGCATCCTGCTGGTCGGCTTGCCGCGCTCACTGGCTGGCGACCTGCGGGATCGGCATGGTGGGGGTGCGCGCCTGCTGGAAGCGCGCCGTCGCGGTGGCGGCGAGCTGCGCCGCGGCCATGGCGGCGATCTGGTCGAGGCGCTGGTAGGTCTTCAGGGCCATGTAGTTGCCCAGCGCCTGCTCGCGGGCCACCTCGCGCAGGATGACCGGCGCACTCGGCATCTGCTCCAGGCTCGCCGCCCAGGCCTGGCCGCCGTAGCGCCGCGTGACCTCCAGCGCGAGCGCGTCGTGCCAGGAGGCGGTCTGCAGCTGCGGCCGGCCCTCTACCTGCATCTGCTGCTGCTGCTCGGGGGTGAGCTGCACCGTGGGGGCGTGCGAGGCGAAGATGTCTGTCGCCACCTTGCGCGCCAGCGACATGTTGGCGTTGTAGTTGCGCCGGTCCTCCTCCTCCTGCAGCCCGGCCATGCTCTTGCGCGGGTCGCCGCGCAGCGTGCCCGGCGGCACCGGCTGCAAGAGGGTGGTGACGTAGTCGTTGGCGGCGTTGATGGTGGCCTGGTCGCCATAGGTCGGGACGCCGATGAAGGAGTCGGCGCGCTGGTCGGCGTTCTCCAGCGGCGACACCGCGCCGCACAGGCCGGCCTGCACGTCGGCGGCCGAGCAGTAGCGCGCCAAGTGCTGCTGCACGTTGGCCATCGCCGCCTGCCCGGCGCCCTCCCAGGCAGGCGTCGCCGGGCCGCCCTCGCCGCGGGGGTTGGTGATCGCGCCCACGTTGCGGCTGAACGTGTCCGCCTGCCGGCCGGACACCGAGACGCTCTGGCCGCCGTCGAGCGCCAGGCACGCCGCCGGGGTCACGACGTGGTTGGCCACGATGTCGGCATTGCGCAGGTTGCGCTGGTAGGTGGCCATCGCCGTGTTCGTGGCGTCCTGGATCTGCTCCTGTGCCGCCACCGTGGCGCGGACGTTGCGCGTGATCTGGTCGGTGGCCCGCGTGAGCGTGTCGCCCACCCCGGTCACCGCGGTCTGCACCTTGTCGATGGCTTCGTTCGTAAGGTCGTTCAGGGCCTGCATCAGCCGGTCGGTGACGATGTCGAACACCGGCAGGTCCGCCCAGGCTGGGCGGGCGCTGAACAGGGCGCCGCCGACCGCGATGCCGAGCGCCGTGCTGGCGAGGAGGCTGAGCTTGCGCATGGTTGCCCTACTGCTGCGGGTAGCCGGAGGGGAGCTGCTGGACGCCGTTCACGTAGAAGCCGGACTGCGCCCCCCCGGCGCCGGCGCCGACGTTGGCCAGCTGCGAGCCGTTGCCGCCGATGTTGAGGCGCGGGCAGAAGGTGCCGCCGCCCAGTCCCAGGTTGCCGAAGCCCAGGTTGAAGCCGCTCACGGTCAGCCCGCACTGGGCGTTGCCGAGCGTCGAGCGCCAGGCGTTGGCGACGGCCGCGCAGAGCTGGCCCTGCAGCGCGCCGGCCAGGTTGCCGAAGTTGGCCAGGTTCACCAGCACGTCGAGGCCGGCGCCGTTGAAGAAGCCGTCGAGGCAGGTCAGGCCGCGCACGCTCTGCGGCGGCTGGATCGTCTGGTCCTCGGCCGCGATCTGCGCCGCTGCAGCGTCGACGCCGGCCTGCGCGAGGGTGGCGCACTCCTGGGACGCCCCGTTCGCTGCCTGCGCGGAGGCGGCGGCGGGCGCTCCGGCCAGCCCGGCGGCGGCGATGGCGGCGATCATGCGTCGCATGGCGTGCCCTCCCCGTTGTTGCAGGCCGAAAGCAGGCGCGTGATGCGCTCCGGGCTGAACAGCCGCGCGAGCAGGCCGCCGCGGTTGAGCTGGCGGATGCTCTCGCGGGCGATGCGGCCCGCGTCGGCATCGGGCGGCACGCCGGGTTCGTCCGCCAGCAGCCCGCGCGTCACGAGGTGCCGGTTCGGCAGCGCCGGCCCGGAGAGCCAGTCGAGCAGCCGCACGCGCCGTGCGGGGCTGGCGTGCCCGAGCACCGCGCGCATGCCGGACCGCGCTGCCGGCTGCTGCAACAGGATGTCCAGCCTGTCCGGGTCATGCGCGGCGGCACGGTCGAGCGCGTGGCCGAGCTTGATCATCTCCGACAGCACGCTCGGCATGTCGTCGGCCTCGATGTCCGCCGTTATGGCGCGGGCTGCCACGTCAGGCTCGTGCGTCCGCAGCCACTGCTCGATCGAAGCCTTGTCCAAAGCCGGCATCACCAGGTCCTCCACTGCAAGGGGACCGTTGTGGCGCTGGCGGACGCGAGTGCGGCACCGGCACGAACTACTGCGTAATCTGTACGACGCACGGTTCATCCGGGGCAGCGAAGGCCCGGAGGCCGAGCGGCTTGACGGCATCGCGCAGGACGTAGTCCCAGGGACGCCCACCCTCCCAGCTGACCAGCCCGTTAGGATCGACCCCTTGTCCGTAGCGGACGCGCCAATGACTGGGCAGCAGCTGGTGCACGGCAAACCGGAGTGGCACCCCGTGTCCGAAGCCGGATGCGACCAGCCTTCGCATCCGCTCGGTGGGTTCCTGCGGAGAGTTGGGCAAAGGCGCAGTGCTGTGTGAGGGCGGCATCGGTGAGGAGGGCGTGGCCTGGAGCATGAACTCGGCTCGGGTTGCGCTGGATATGCAGCATGAAGCGAGTAGGATAACGGGCATGGGCTGCATGGATCGTCCTCTCGATCAATACAGCGAGGCATGCCCATGGCGGACGCGAGTGCGTCTTCGACCAACCCATTGTGCCCAGGAGAGGCTTGATGCCTCCCGCTGAGTCGGCGCATACATACCTATCTATATGGATACCACTGCGAGGAGAGCGCCAGAGTCAGTTTGCAACCCGGTCCTTGTCCGGATGCCCTCACATTCAGCTACGAGCAAAGATGCTTCTATGCAGCACTCTCAAGATCGGCGGCCCATCTACCAACGTCTTCGCGATCAAATTTCAGCAGAAATCGCCCAGAACGTCTGGCGCCCAGGCGACGCTATTGCCAGTGAAATGGAACTTGCAACTAAATACAAAATATCTGTTGGCACGGTCCGAAAAGCTGTTGACGCCCTTGTCAACGATGGACTAGTCGAGCGTATTTCAGGTAGCGGAACTTTCGTCCGCCGGCCGGATTTCGAACATGCCTTCATCCGGTTTACCAGAGTTTACGGCTCTGCTGGTGATCAACGTGTTCCAGATAGTCACATCTTCAAGCGTGAAACACTTCCAGGCCCGATAAACGTAACAAAAGCGTTAAATTTGAATGATGGAGCGCAGGTCATTCGGCTACTTCGTCTCCGCACCCATGCCGGGAAGCCTGTTGTGCATGAGGAGATTTGGCTTGATGAGGCTCGCTTCTCTGCAATTCTAACGCATCACAATGACCAGCCGAGACTGCTCTATCCTCTCTATGAAGACCTCTGTGGAGTCATCGTAGCCCGCGCTGAAGAGGAAATTACGATAGAGCTAGCAAATGAAACTGATATTGGATTACTGAAGTTAAGCAAAGGAGCGCCCGTTGTTAGCGTGGTTCGGCGCGCTCTTGGTTACGATGATTGTCCAATAGAGTGGCGTTGTTCACGTTCGTCCGCACTGGACTTTCATTACAAAATAGACGTTCGCTGAGCAACGTCAAAGAGTAGTGAAAAGCGTCAAAAACTAAATTGCAGACGCCATGCAGATTGCAACCTTGACACGCATTTCGAGCCATATATAGGAGTCGAAAAGCTTAGGGACACACGCGATGTGGGAGTGGTTACACCAGAGCGCTCAGCATGAACGACGGACCTTTTGGGCTTGTCTTAGTGGTTGGTCGCTGGATGCCCTGGATGTGAACATGTTCAGCCTGGTAATCCCGGCGCTCATTGCCAGCTGGCATGTCAGCCACACTGAAGCTGGACTCATAAGCAGCATCACCATCGGCGGCTCTGCTCTGGGGGGTTGGCTTGGCGGCGCCCTTGCGGACCGGATCGGTCGTGTTCGGGCATTGCGAATCACCGTTCTCTGGTTCTCAATCGCGACCTTCGTGAGCGCCTTCACACAATCTTTCGATCAACTTTTAGTCGTAAAAGGTTTGCAGGGCCTAGGCTTTGGGGCTGAGTGGACGGCTGGGACCGTCCTCATGGCTGAAGTCATCTGGCCAGAGAACCGGGGCAAGGCGCTTGGCGCGATACAAAGCGGCTGGGCTCTCGGGTGGGCGCATCGGTCCTGCTCTACGCAACCATATTCTCATTGGCCCCCGCCGACATAGCCTGGCGTGTCCTGTTCGCTTTCGGGCTGCTGCCGGCGTTGCTGGTCCTTTATCTCCGGCGCAGCGTTCCGGAGCCCGTACGGCTGCCTTCCACGCCTTCGCGCCCTGTCATCCGCGAGGCGCTTTTTGGCATCTTCAGGCCCGCGACGCTACGAGTCACCCTGGTCGGCATTTTGTTCGGTTGCGGTGCCCATGGCGGCTATTACGCTCTGTTCACATGGCTGCCAACGTTTCTCAAAACCGAGCGCCACCTGTCGGTTGTAAGCACCGGGAGCTATTTGGGTGTGATCATCGTGGCCTATTGGCTAGGTTGCGTCACCGCAGGCCAGCTTCTAGACCGACTGGGGCGGCGGCGCACGGTGTCCCTGTTTGCTTTCGGCTGCATCGCGGTCACAATCATCTACCTGCTTTTCCCGATCGGCCCGACGGCCATGCTACTGCTTGGCTTCCCGCTCGGCTTCTGCGCCGCCGGAATTCCGGCTTCCATGGGCACGCTGTTCACTGAGCTGTACCCGGAAGACATCCGCGGGGCGGGGGCCGGGTTCTGCTACAACGCAGGCCGTATTTTCGCAGCGGGCCTGCCAGCCGTGGTTGGTTGGATGAGCGCCACGATGCCCCTTGGGACGGCAATCGGCATCAATGCTTCACTCAGCTACGCTCTTGTCCTGGTCGCAGTTTTATTGTTGCCCGAAACCCAAGGCTCGACCTTTGACTGCGAAACGCGGCGTTCTTCCGTCACATCCAATGGAGCGGTCGGCAATGTCGTCACCTGATTGTGCAACCTACATGGGTAGTAAAGCTCCTTCGGAAAAGGGCTTTACAAGCATCGACACGCACGCGCACGTCTTTACCCGCGGAATGAAAATGATCGAGGGCCGGCGTTACACCCCCTCCCGTGACGCCACGCTCGCCGACTACTTGGCCGTTTTGGACGAAAACGACATTTCGCACGGCGTGTTGGTCCAGGTAAGTTTCCTTGGCACTGACAACCGCTACCTCATCGAGGCGCTCCGGCAGGAACCGGCACGCCTGCGAGGCATCGTTGTTGTGGAACCTGGTATCACAGCGGATGAGCTTCGTGCGCTCGATGAGGTTGGTGTCGTCGGGGTACGGCTGAACCTCATTGGACTTGCAGATCCGGTCCTGGCCAGCGCTGGTTGGAAAGAACACCTGCGTCGTCTTGCCATGCTGGACTGGCAGGTGGAGGTGCAAGCTGAGGCGCAGCGCTTGCCCCGCATCTTACCACCGCTTCTTGCAGCAGGAGTGCGGGTAGTCGTTGATCACTTTGGACGGCCGGATCAAACTTTGGGCATCAACGACCCAGGTTTCCGGTATCTACTCACGTTGGGCAGGACGCGATCCGTGTGGGTCAAGCTGTCTGGCGATTACCGAAATGGACAAGCAGGTCGAGGTCAGCAGATCGCAGTTTCGGCAGCCGCAGCCCTTCTTGGTGAGTTTGGAGCTGAGCGCCTGATGTGGGGCAGCGATTGGCCGCACACCTGCTTTGAACAGCTTGGCGCAACCGACGCTGCACGGCAAGCTCTTAATAGTTGGGTCCCCTGTGACGTCGACCGACATGCAGTGCTGGTCGACACTCCGCGCAAGCTTTTTCGTTTTAATGTCCAATAGATCTGAGCAATAAAAATTGCTGATGCGCGACTGATTAGCGTAATGACATAATAAACGACGTAAATAGCGTTTGTCGCTCCATCAAATAGCGTTCTGAAACAGGGCTGCGGGTAGCATTCAGATTAGTCAAGAGAAAGTTTTCAAGAAACTTTTTAGAACCTTCTGATACTCGTCGGCGTCCGGATACAGCCATTATGGGCAAAAGGGGGAACGCTTTGGATACCGCAGTTGACAATGACGCCCTTCTCGTCCGCGCCTCCACAAACCTTGAAGCTCTTTTGTTGCATTTTACTACTCATTGTGACGCCGCTAGTAGAGCAGAGTTCCGTCAAAAGACAGAACCTCAGGAACAGGAAGCTCACGCACAAGGGCGTAATACGATTGTCCAAATCCGATCAGTAATTCAGCAGATGAGCCTAATTGCTTCTCACACACACATCGGGATCGCGGCAAAAGGCCGGGCACTCCAATGTTGTGTCAAATATGAGTTATCAATCGACGATGATTTGGCGAATCTCCTTAAGTCACTCACCTCTGACATAGAAAGGCTTCTACATGGCAAGTTGGATTGTTCGTGTCAGTCGCCTTCAGTCCATATGACCGACGGATGAACGACCGATCGAGAATATGTCAGCTATGATGTTGCATAAATACACTGACGGTCCGTGGATCGAGAATTTTTATGTGAGCATTGTACGGTTGCGTAGCTCCGGATTGTCAGAAGACCGCTACTTACCTATGAAGCATGTGACGTCCCTTGAGCAATATGAGCGTAGCGCTCTTTGCCTTGGGATCTGGATGGCAAGGGGGTGGCTGGGATGGCGAAGGGGCCGAAAACGGAGGACGGAACGTCAGCCGATGATAAGTTCCTTCAACAAATACTTTCAACTCGGGTTCGGGAAATACGCAGAAGCTTGAAGCTGCCACAACATGAACTTGCAGCTATGATTGGAAGCAAGCAGTCTTTTATTTTCTTAGTCGAAGCAGCTGAAGCCAATATAACACTAAAAACCTTAGCACGGCTTGCAAAGGCATTGCAAGTCAAACCTGATGATCTACTGAGACTTGAACCACTTCCAACGATCGATGATTCGAAATCACGTGAGTTAGCTGCTCTAGTGCAAACATCTGTTCAGAATCTACGTTCAACCATAAATAACTTAAAAAAAAGCACTCAAGATGCTGCTATAATAGAGGAAAGTCTGAGGATTATTTATAATTTACTTGTAAAATTTGAGCAAGAGCCTGAGAAAAACGGTAATGAGGACTCAGAAGCATCTACTACTAGAGATGACTAGTTGCCCTTGCTATACGAAGTTATTCTAACTCACACATTCTAGGTTGAACCGAGTTGGTCCCGATCTGTTAGAACCACCTCAAATTATAGACTATGGCGTGAGTTGACCCTTAAACGTTCGCCTTTAGCACGTTGACGTTCATAATCCCTAAAAATTTCTACTAATGAGTTAGTTAGGTTCGTCACCCTTTCCCAGGCGCGTGGTGACGTCGCACTACCTTCAAAGCAGTTGACACATTATGAGTGTTTTTTTCTTGCCATGCCAGAAAAATTGCTTTTATAATGTTGATAACTGATACCGAGGGCTGCGATGTCAGCAACTGCCAAAGCGGAGGGCTACGGAACACCCAGCTACGTTCCCCAAGCGTGGGAGCGCAGCAAGGTCGTTCGTATCCATCCCGTCACCACTGAGACCCATTCATCCAGCTCGCAAGGCACACTTGCCCAGCGTTGCCTCCCGTTGCTCCGGGTCATGCGTCCTGCCCCTACCCCGAAGCCTGCACCTCATGCTCGTTGCGACTCGCCTCACACCGATTCGGATTTCCAGCCCGCGCCCGCCACAGAGCATTCGATCGGGATTGCTACGCAGCAAGATGCCTTCGTCGGCGCCAAACCTGCACCGCCGTCATTCTCACACCGCCAACTTTGGTCGGCTGCCAGCGTCGGGCTGCTGCGGACCGAGTATCCAACATCCAGGCTCGTGCGCGAGATCAGCGCCGAGCTGGGCCGGTCGGTCGGCGCGGTCTACGGCAAGGCGCGGCGCCTCAACCTGAAGCGCCCGCGCCGCGGCGCCACGCCGGCCGAGGGCGCCGCCCCGCTTCCTGTTCCCGCCGCCATCCCGGACGTGCCGCAACCGGTCGTCGCTCCGCCACCCGAACCGCCTCCTCCTACGCCCCCGGCGGCGCCCCCAACGCTCTCCACTGCCAAGCCACCGCCGTTCGTTCTCGAGCCTACGCCTGCCCGAACGGTCGAACGCACCAAAATGGGCGGGCGGCCGGGCTGCTGGACGGAGAACGACGGGGCGCTGTCCGAGCGCCTGGAACGGCTGTTCATCAGCAACTTCTCCCCGGCGTGCATCGCGGCCGTGCTCGACGTGACAGTTTGCTCAGTCGGGTCCAGGGCATGGGTCGTCAACTGCCCGCGGCGCGACCCGCGGGCATTGCGCCACGACGTCGAGGCTGCCCGCCTGATCGACCGCCTGGCCGCGCCGCTTCCCCCGTCAGTGTACTCCTGGAAGCAGGAGAAGACACTGTTCCGCAAGCGCTGCACGCGGAAAGGCCACTACATCTGGGGCACAAACGGCACCACCCTCTCGAACGACGCCCGGCGCCAGCGCAGCTACAAGATCCTGATGGCCAGCGCGCCCATGCACGCCTGGTGACCGCCCCCGCCGCCTCGTGCCGCCAAGTGCGGCGTCGGCCGGCAACCGACCGGAGACCAAGCACATGACGGACGACCATACGGCGGCCGATCCCGTGGCGGGCCGCTTCAACTTCTGGCGCGGCGGCTTCTGGCGCGTGGCGCTGACCAACGTGTTCACGTCGCTCGCCGTGCTCGCCGTGGCCGCGGACTTCGCCTACACGAGGGCGCACCCGCCCGAGCCGCTGTACTTCTTCACCGACAGCCACGCCAACCTGATCCAGGACACGCCGCTCAGCCAGCGCGCGATGCCGGATGCGGACCTTATGGACTTCACCGCAAGCGCCGTGCTCGCCGTCTACAACTTCGATTACGAGCACTACCGCGAGACCCTGTCGCGCGAAGCCAGCCCGCACTTCACGGTGAGCGGCTGGAACGGCGTCGTCACCGCGATCGAGGCGACGCGGAACCTCGACGAGATCAAGGCCAACTCGATGGTGGTGTCGGCCAAGCCGCTGGCCAGCCCGGCAATACGCAACTCGGCGCTGATTGGCGACCACCTCGCCTGGACCATTTGGCTGCCGATCCACGTGATCTACGCCAATTCCAAAGGGAAACGGGAGATGGACCTGGTGGTGACGGCGATCGCGGTGCGGGTGCCGAGCGCGTTCCACCCGAACGGCGTGGCGATCGACAGTTTCGTCGCCGACGTGCCGCGGTCGAGGTTCGCCGGCTAGGCGGGACCGGCCCCCCGCTCCGGCAGGCCGAACGGTCTGCACGCGGGGTGGCTGCACTCGCGTCCGGCTGGCGCAACCTGCCGCTGCGAACCACCAGCGAAAAGGCAGCAGCATGAAGAACGGCCAGGCAGCAGCAGCCCGCGTGTCGGGGCGGTTCGGGTTCTGGCGCGTCGGGTTCTGGCGCATCGGCCTCAGCAACGTCGTCGGGTCCTCCGTCCTGCTGGCGATGGTCCTCGGGCACATCTACCAGGCGCACCACCTGCCGGAGCCGCCCTACCGCTTCACCGACAGTCACGGCAACCTGGTGGACGGCACGCCGCTGAACCGGCCGGTGATGTCGGATGCGGACCTGATGGACTTCGCCAAGCGTTCCATCCTCGCCGTCTACAACTTCAACTACGCGCACGCCCGCGAAACCCTGTCGCGCGACGCCAGCCCGAACTTCACCGCCGACGGCTGGGAGGGCGTGGCCGCGGCGATGGAGACGACGCACTCTCTCAAGGAGATCGAGGCGCGCTCGATCTCGGTGTCCGCCATCCCGCTTGCCGGACCCGCCATCAGGAAGTGGGCGGGGATGCGCGACCACCTCGCCTGGGGCGTGCAGTTCCCGATCCGCGTGACCTACGCTAACACGAACGAGAACCGGTGGGTGGACCTGATGATCACCGCGACCGTGATGCGGGTGCCGACCGCGCTTTACCCCAAGGGCGTGGCGATCGACAGCTTCGTTGCCGAGCCGCCGAAATGAGCGCCGGGAGAAAGTCGATGCGATCCGTATGCCTGCTCGGCGTCGCGCTTGGCCTGGCGGCGGCCTTGCCCGACGCGCACGGCCAATCCGTTCCTTCGGACGACCGCATCGACCCGAATGCCAGGGCGGCGGCGGCCTCCATCCCGTTCGTCCCGGACGCCCTGGTCGAGGAGCTGGCGCGGCGGCTCGACAGCCAGCGCCGGGCCAGCGAGCGGGCGACGAACCCGGTGCTGGCGATCCCGGTGAACCGCTCGGTCAACGTGAGCCTCGGCCCCGGCGGCACGACGCCTGCGGTGCAGACCGTCATGGGCTACCCGACCTCCATCGCCTTCCTGGACTCCACCGGGCAGCCCTGGCCGATCCACTGGGACGAGAACTCCAACCCTTCGGTCCCCGCGCCCCAGGGCGGCGTCACCAACGCATCCGCCGGCGTGGGGATCGGCCCGGCGGTGTCGTACGGCACCGGCTTCGACATCGCCGTGCCCGTAAAGGGCGGCAACGTGCTCAACATCACCACCCGCTCGCCGGGGCCGCGCGGCGGCCTGGCCGTCATGCTGGAGGGGGCCAGCGCGCCGCTGGCCTTCATGATCATGGCCAACGGCCAGCGCTTCGACAGCCGCCTGGCGGTGATGGTCGCCGGGCGCGGCTCGAACGCCAACGCGCAGGTGTCCGGCGGCTTCGGCCGCCCCGGCGGTCCCGTCACCGGGACGGCGCAGCTCACCTCCATGCTCGACGGGGTGGCGCCGGCGCAGGCCGTGCCGCTCGCCGTCGCCGGCATGTCGCCCGACGACATCCGGGCCTGGCGGCTGGGCGACAAGTTCTACCTGCGCACCCGGGTGAAGGTGATCTCGCCCCAGCCGGTCGCCACCGCGCGGGGCATGGACGGGGTGGCGATCTACGAGATCCCGTCGGTGCCGAGCGTGCTCGTCTCGTCCGGCGGCCAGCTCGCCTCGATCCACCTGCAGGAGCGCTGACCATGGCTGCATTTTCCGGCCGCCTGCCCACCCTCCGCTTGCCGCGCCTGGCCGTGGGCGGCAGCGCCCGCGTGCGGGCCGCCCTGGGCCTCGCGGCGGTGTTCGTGCTGCTTCTTCTCCTCTACTGGTTCTACCAGCGCCCGACCTCGCCGGCCTCGACGGTCACGCCCACGCCGGGCCTCGACCCCAAGCCGGGCGATGCCAACAACAACGACTACCTGCGCGGCCTGGCCATCGACAAGTCGCACCGCGACGCCGATGCGGCCCGGGCGGCGGGGCAGACCACGACCCCCGACATGCGGGCTGCGGATTCGATGCCCAACGTCCAGCCGCCAGCGGTGGTGTCGCCCCAGGCACAGACCAAGGCGCCGGCCGCTTCTGCCGCAGCCCCCGCCTTCAACGCGGGGCAGCAAGGGGGGCAGCACAACGACAAGGAGGACCAGGCCGCCAAGGAGGCGCAGCGGGCTTACCGCGAGGCGATGGTGGCGCTCATGGCGAGCTGGGGTTCGAAGGCGTCGGCCCGCAGCGTCGAGATCACGCCCGAGGAGATGGCCAAGCGGTTGGAGCAGGCGCAGCAGGCGGCCCAGGCCCGCGCCGATGCCGGCCGGGCGACGGCCGCGAATGCCGGCGGCTCCGGGAGCACCGCGGCGGAACGGCCCAAGCGCGTCGTGATGCCGGCATTCCGTTGGGTGACAGGGCGGACGAAGCTTGCGACCAACTCGGACAGCGGCGGCCCGGTGGTGGCGGAGATCACCTCCGGCCCGCTCGTGGGCGACCGGGTGAAGGGCACGGCGCAGAAGCATGAGGACCGCCTCACGGTGACGATGAACGAGCTGAACCTTCAAGACGGGCGCACGGTCCCGGTCAACGCGATGCTGATGGCGCCGGACAGCAAGGAAACCGCGATCGCGTCCGACGTGAACCACCACTACGTCCCGCGCATCGTGCTGCCCACGCTGGCCGCGGGCATCCAGGGCCTCGGCCAGGCGCTCGCCCTCTCGGGCTCCAGCGTCTTCTCCGGGCCGTATGGGGCGTCGCAGAACTACAACACCTTCAACGGCGGGCAGCTCGCCGGCATCGCGGCCGGCACCGCTGCCGGGCAGGCCAACCAGGTGCTGCAGCAGCAGACGCCCAAGCAGTCCACCGTCAACCTCGCGGCCGAGGTGGACGTGGGCATCATGTTCCTCGCCCCGGTCGAGGACGGGCCGTAGGCCGCAGGCGGGATGCCGTTTCGCACTCGCGTCCGCCCGGAGAAGGGTGGCCTCCGAACAGCACCGGGCGACGCCACCATGACCACTCTCGCGCATCCGACCCCGTCTGCGGCCGCGGCGGGGGCCAGGCCCTTTCCCTCGATCGACCTGCCGAGCGGGCCGCCGCCGCAGGCAGCCGCGGCCGCCGCCGAGCCGGCGCCCCGCAAGACCGGCCTGCTCACCTGGCTGCTGGCAGGCACGGCGGCGGCCGGCGTGCTGGGCATGATCGGCACCGGCCTGGTCGCGACGCTTTCCCGCGCCGGGCATCCCGTCCCGCCTCCGGCGGACTGGCTGGGCGTGCCGCAGGCCGTCTCGCCGCAGCAGCCGCCCGGCCAGCCGTCCCAGCCCGTCCCGGCCCCGCCGCCATCCCTCAGCGCGCCTGCCACGCCAGGCACGAGGCCGTCGCAGGTTCCGGCCTCCGCCGTTCCGGTGCCCACGCCCACGCCCACGCCCAGAAGCAATGCCGACGACCTCCGCGCCCTCAAGCAAGCGGGGCCATACGCGCAGCCGGCACCGTTCCGGCCCGCAGCGGCCCCTGCGCCAGCGCCGTTGCCCACGATGCAGGAAACGCCGGCCAACCCGTCCGCCGCCTGGCAGCCAGACACCAAGGCCGCGCCCGCGCCAGCAGCAGGCCCGGCCAGCGTTGCCGGGACCCCCAACCCGGATCCCGCGGCAGGCCCGTCGCCGCAGGACCTGATCACCATGGTGACCGCCCTCGCCGAGGACATCGCCCAGGAGCGCAAAGACGACGCCGAGCTGCGCGGGCAGATCGCGGGCCTGCTGCACGACACCGACCAGAGGCTGTCGGAGTTCGACCGCCGCCTGACCGTGGCGGAGGGTGGCACAGCCCCGGCCTACGCCACGGCGCGCTCCGAGCGGGCGCTGTCAAGGCCGGCCCTGGCCTCCGCGGGAGCCCTGCCCGCCCTGCGCACGGCCCTGGCCGCGACGCCGCCGCCCGGCGGACGGCGCTACGAGATCCGCGCCGCCTCGCCTGGCGTCGCCGTGCTGGGCACCCTCGACGGCACGCCGTCCGTCGTCGAGGTCGCGGTCGGCGACCAGGTGGCGGGCTACGGCCGGGTCAACGCCATCGCGCAGAAGGGCAGCGCCTGGGCCGTGCAGTGCGACCGCGGCACCATCCAGTAGCGCCGGGAGCCCGCCCCCATGCTCTACCTCCTGAACTTCGCCATCGACGTCGCCAACGTCATCAATGCGATGCTGCCCATCAGCTGCTACCTGATCGGCTGCGCCCTGCTGATCGGCAGCATTCTCGCCCTGTGGCGCATGGGCGACAACCCGCGGTTCTCCAAGGGCCAGCACGCAACCGCCATCGGGCTGTTCTTCCTGTCGGTCCTGCTGGTCAACTTCGACAAGTTCCTGACCGCCGCCAACCGCTCCTTCGGCAGCGCGCACACTGCCTCCATCGGCGGCGGACTTCTCGCCTATCAAGCCACCGCGCCCAACGTCATGGGCGCCGGGCCTGCGGACACCGTGGTCAACCTGGTGACGCTGTTCGCGTTCTTCTTCTCCTCGATCGGCGCGCTGTTCGCGCTCAACGGACTGCTGCGGCTGCGCCACGCCCGCCGGGACGGCTACCGGCTCGGCCCGGCCTTCGTGCAGATGGCCGCCGGCGTCGTGCTGATGAACCTCGACGTGCTCGCCCCGGGCCTCATGAACTACGGCGGCTAGCAGGAACGCCGGCGGACGCACTCGCGTCCGCATGGGCGATGCTGGGGGCGAGGGGATCTCCCTCGGTACCGCAAAGGAGCACACCGTGAGCAGACTTTCCAAACCCTTTCCGCCCGCCGTCATGCCTCTGCAACCGCGGCGGCTCGCCCTGTGCGCCGCCACAGTGCTCGCCGGCGTGGCCGTTGCCGGCCGGCACGCCCTCGCCCAGGGGGCCGGCGGCGGCACCCTGGGCACCCGCGCCACCACCTTCGCCCAGGATTCGCTGAACTGGGGCGCGGTGGCGACGGTCATCCTTTACCTGGTCGCGGCCGTGGCCGTGATCGCCGGCGTGATCGGCGTTTGGCAGATGGGCAAGCGCAACCAGCAGGTCAGCCCGATGGTGCCGATCTGCGCCTTCCTGGCCGCCTTCATCGCGGCCGGGGCCGGCACCTGGGTGGCGATCGGCTCCAACAGCATCACTGGCGCGGCCCCGAGCATCACCGGCGCCTCCACCCAGCCGATCCAGTTCCAGTAGCCGCCTGCCCGCCCATGCGGTCGCCGCTCTCGCGTCCGCATGGGCGACGCTGGAAAGGGGACTGCCCCCGCATCGCAATGGAGTGCCCATGAGCGAACCGACAAGGCCGTCCTCGTCCGCCGTCCCATGCTGAGACGTCTTCCCCGTGCCTTGAGAGTGCCTGCGCCGGGCTGGCGGCAGCTCCCCCACCAGCCCGCCGATCCGGCTCCGGCGGCGGGCCGCCCGGCACTGCCACGCCTTCCGCTCGCCCTCGCGGCGGACCCGTCGCGCTGGCGGCAGGACCCGCTGCGGATCGAGGAGGGCGTCGCGGCCCAGGTGTTCGGGCGGGACGGGCACGCCTGCCGGTTCTGCGGCTTCCAGGCCGAAGGCCATCAGGAGGTCGTCCGCCTCGACGCCGGCCAGGGACGCCCGGCGCTGGCCGGCCTCGCCACCGCCTGCCCGCCCTGCCACGACTGCCGCCACCTCGGCCGCGACGGCATGGAGCAGGGCTACGCGGTGATCTGGCTGCCCGAGGCCTCGCAAGCCGTGCTGAACCACCTGGTCCGCGCCGTGCACGTGGTGCTGCACGGGCATGGCGAGCCGCCGCACATGGCCGAGCGGCCGATGAGCGACGCGCCGCCGCTGCGCAGCGCCTTCAACAGCTACCGGGCGCTGGCCGGGCGCATGGCGCAGGCCCGGTCCAGGATCGGCACCACCTCCCCGCGCGAGCTCGGGGAAGCGCTGATCGGCCTGCCGCCGGCGGCGCTCGCCAAGGGAGCCGAGCTGACCAGCGGCCTGCGCCTGCTGCCGCGCGGCCGGCTGCTGCGCGACGGCGAGGACATCTACCCGGACCTGCTCGACGCCTGGACGGCGGAGGGCGGCCCCTGCCACGGGCTGCTCAAGGCGCAGCTCGGCCGGCAGTCCCGCAACCTGGTTCCCCCCTCCTTGGAGATCCCGCCATGATCGGACGCATGCAGCGTTGGATGGCCAGCCTCGCCCTGATCCTGCGCCAGCCCATCGGCAGCTTCTGCGAGCTGGAGACGGCGGACGGCGCGGCCCTGGTCAGCGACCGCGGCGACTACCGCACCGACGTGCAGGTGCTCGGCATGCGGCGCATGCAGACCGAGGCCGAGATCGTCGCCACCGCCGAGGCGCTGCGCACCAGGCTGGCGTCGTTCTTCGACCGCCCCGGCCACGGCATGCAGGCGGTGTTCACCTGCGACCCCGAGCGCACCCGCGCCGCCATCGGCCTGCAGCTGCGGGACACCCGCACCATCGCCGACGCCATCGGCCTGGCCATGGAGAGCATCTTCGCCGAGCGCGGCCACCTGTGGCCGACGCTGATGCGCTGGGAGGACACCGCCTTCGTGCTGTGGAGCCGCCCGGCGGTGCTGACCCACGAGGAGCGCGGGCAGGACGCGGACGAGCGGGCGGCGTCGCGCAAGGGCGCCCCCTACCTGCGCGATGCGCAGCAGCCCTGGATGGCCGGCGCCTCGCTCGCCGCCAAGCACCAGGCCTACGTGGACCGCGTGGTCGCCGCCTTCGAGGAGCAGGGCATCAGCGTCGCGGTGCGCACGCCGCACCAGGCGCTGAAGGCGTCGCGTGAGTCGGTCTACCCCGAGACCGCCGGCTCCGCCTGGAAGGCCAAGCTGCCCGGCGACGACGTGATGCCGCGCGTGCCCGACGAGATCGTGGACAAGCCGGGCTGGCGCCGGCGGCAGGACCTGTCCGACCTGCTCTGGCCGGCGATCGAGGAGCAGCTGTTCCACGAGGACGCCACCACGCTGGGCGCGCGCCACGTGCGCATCGGCACGCATGACTGGGCGGCGGTGGACATGGCGGTCGGCCCCGAGCAGCCGCGCCCTTTCGCCGAGCTGCTGCGCGACCTGCGGCGCGAGGCGATGCCGTACCGCGTCTCGCTGCAGGTGGAGGGCGGCGGCAACTCGGCGATGAAGTGGAAGGGCCTCGCCGCCACCTGCCTCGCCTGGGCGTCCGAGGACAACCGGCGCATCCGCAACGCCATCGACAACCTGACCCGGCTGCGCGAGGGGGGCGACTTCTCCGTGCGCCTGCGCGCCTCGCTCGCCACCTGGGCGCCGGCCGCGCCCGACGGCGAGCGCAACCTGCTGCTGCGCCGGCGCGCCGCCGCCCTGGGCAGCGCGCTGGAAAGCTGGGGCTACTGCCAGGCCGGGACGCTGGCCGGCGACCCGCTGGAGGGCGTGATGGGCAGCGCGCTCGGCCTGTCCATGGGGTCCACGGCGCCGGCCGGCGGCACGCCGCTCGCCGAGGCGCTGCGCATGCTGCCGTTCAACCGGCCCGGCTCGCCCTGGGAGCGCGGCGCCTGCCTGTTCCGCACGCCCGAGGGCCGCCCCTACCCGTACGACCCGACCGGGCGGCTGCGCAACATGGTGTTCGACCTGTTCTCCGGCGAGCCCGGGCACGGCAAGTCCGTGCTGCTGAACTCGGTCAACCTCGGCCTCATCCTCAGCGCGGCGGCGCAGGGCGCGGCCGGCGCCAAGTTGCCGCTGGTGCGCGTGGCCGACATCGGGGTGTCCGGCAAGGGGCTGATCGACCTGCTGCACGCGGCCCTGCCGGCCCGCCGCCGGCACGAGGCCGCCTACATCCGCTACGAGAACCGCCCGGAGTTCTCGGTCAACCCGTTCGACACGCAGGTGGGCTGCCGCACTCCGCTGCCCCTGGAACGCTCCTTTTTGCAGAACCTGCTGTCGCTCGGCTGCACGCCAATCGGCGAGGACGCGCCGCACGAGGGCATGGACCAGCTGATCGGCGCGGTGATCACCGAGGTCTACCGCGTCTGCTCCGACGCCGGCGACAACAAAAGCCCGAAGCGCTACCTGCCGGGCCTGGTGCCCGAGGCCGACGCGGCGCTCGCCCGCCACCGCGTGCGGCTGCACGCGGACGCCCGCTGGTGGGACGTGGTGGACGCGCTGTGCGGCTGCGGCGAGCACCGTCTGGCCGGCCTCGCCCAGCGCCACGCCGTGCCGCTCCTTGAGGACCTGATGACGGCGATGCGCTCGCCCGCCATCACCCACCTGTATTCGAAGCCCAAGGCGCAGACGGACGAGACGCTGATCGAGGTGTTCGAGCGCTACGTCACCGCGCTGATCGACTGGCTGCCCAACATCTCGCAGCCGACCGTCTTCGACACGGGCGAGGCGCGGGTGATCGTGCTGGACCTGGAGGACGTGGCGCCGGCCGGCAGCCCGCGCGACGACCGGCAGACCGAGATCATGTACCTCATGGGCCGGCACATCCTGGGCCGCGACATGTTCCTGCGCCCCGGCTACGTCCGCTACGTGCCGGAGCGGGTGCGCACCTACCACCGCAGGCGGTTCGGCGAGGTCAAGGAGACCACGAAGCGCCTGTGCTACGACGAGTTCCACCGGGCCGGCGGGCGGCCGCGCATCGTCGCCCAAGTGCAGATTGACCGCCGCGAGGGCCGCAAGCACAACCTGCAGATCGCCCTGTGCTCGCAGATGCTGCGCGACTTCCCGCCCGAGCTGGTGCAGCAGGCGACCGGCATCTTCCTGCTGGGCGCCGGCAACGAGGACGCCAACGCCGAGGCGGCCCGCCGCTTCAACCTGTCGCCTGCCGGCGCGCAGGTGCTGCGCCACCGCCTGAAGGGGCCGGGCCGCAACGGCGAGGGCGCGCCGTTCCTGGCCCTGTTCTCGCTGCGCGCCGGCGCGCGGGTCGAGCAGATGCTGTACAACAGCCTCGGCTCGGTCGAGCTGTGGGCGCTGTCCACCCGGCCGGCTGACGTGGCGCTGCGCGACCGGCTCTACGCGGCCCTGGGGGCGGCCGAGACCTGGCAGCGGCTGAGCCGCGTCTTCCCGCTCGGCACCGCGGAGGAGGAGGTCGACCGGCGCCGGGAGGAGCTGGTGCGCGGCGGCGAGGAGGACGGGCAGGCGCAGAAGTCCGTGGTCGAGGGGCTGGCCCGCGAGCTGACCGACGGCACCGGCCTCGGCATCGTGCTGCGCCCGGCCGATGTCGTGGCCCTGCCCCGCCGGCCCGCCCCGGGCGCCGAGCGCATGGCGGCGGAGTAGGTCATGGCCTTCCGGCACGACGGCAATGGGCTGGCTGCACTCGCGTCCGCTTCGGGTTTGATCGGCACTCCACACCGGAGCCAGCCCATGCAACCTGAAGAAGCAGCCAAGAGCCACGCGGCGCCGCACTGCCCAAGCCCGTTCACCCGCGACAGCGAGATGCTGCGCGGCCTGATAGAGGCAGCGTTGGACCACGAGGCGCCACACGGCCCGAACCCGTTCACCTGCGACAGCGACACGCTGCGTGGGCTGCTGGCCAGCTTGCTGGACGATGTGGGACCGGAGGCTGGCGACAGCGTGTTCCGCGGCCGTGCCGTCGCGCTGGTCGGCGCGGTTGCGCCCGTGCTGGCGTGGGTGCGCGACCACAAGGGCATCCGGATCGACCTCTGCCAAAGCCACTTCGCGATGGAGCTGCCGAACCTGTGCGCCCTCGTCGCGCACAAGGTTTTCCGTGTCCGCCCGTCCGTCTGGTCCCCAGTGGCCGAGGTGCCGGTCGCGGACATGCCGGAGGCGCTGACCGGTCCGGTGCAGGCCTACCTTCGCGGCCTGCCCGGCTACGATGGCCGCCTTCCCAGCGGCCGCCAGGCAACGGCCGCGCCGGGCGAGCTGCACGACTGGACGATGTTCATCCTCGCCCTCGCCTTCGTCCGCGGCGGCGCGGCCGGCTGGAGCTAGCGGCTTGGACCGGCTCGAAACCCTGGCCGGCGCACGGCCCGCGTCCGATGGCGCCACCGGACGGCTGGCCGCACTCGCGTGCGCTTCGGCTGGGATCGGCGTCCCACACCGGAGCCAGCCCATGCGAAGCGGCCGCCTCTCCCCTCTCCTGCTGCTCGTCCTTGTGGGGTGCGGCAGCCTCACCGCCGTTCCCACCGAGGTGTCGGCCCCCGGCACGGCCGACGCGGACAGGGCGCTGCGCGAGAGCATCGCGCGCGTGAACCAGGCCATGAACGAGATGGGCGGCAAGGGCATTGCCCTGCGCCAGCCCACGAGCGCCGGTCCCTACGTGCCCGCCGAGCTGCAACGGCCGGTCATGGCACCGCTGGCCGGCTCGCTCGACGAGGCGGCCAGGATGCTGGCCACGCGCGCCGGCTACCGCTTCACCAGCAACGCCATGCCCGGCGCCGCGCCGGTCCCGGTGGCCCTGCCCGGCCAGCCCATGCCGCTGATCGACCTGTTCCGCGCCCTCGGCGACCAGGCCGGCCGGCGCGCCGAGGTGGTGGTAAACGCCGACCAGCGCCAGGTGGAAGTGCGCCATCATGGATAGGGCGACCCGCGTCCTTGCAGCGGCGGCGATCCTCGCCGGCCTGTCCAATGCGCTGCCGGCCCACGCAGCGCCGCCGGTGCTGCCTGCCGGCGTGGCGGACGCCCCGGTGCCGCCGCTCGGCATCGGCGCGGACGCGGCGCAGCGCATCCTGGAGCGCGCCAACCCGGCGAACAGCCCGGTGACCGGCGCGGCCATTGTTCCCGGCAGCATCGGCGGCCACAGCCCGATGTCGCTGGAAGCGCTGATGGCCGCGCGTCCTGGGGTCAATCCCAAGGCCGAACTCCCCCCGGCCCGCGCCGAGGAGCTGTATGCCGCCGCGGTGGCGTTCGGCGCCGCCGGCGGTCTGGCCGCACGCGGCTTCGCGCTCAACCAGGCGCTGCGCCGCACCGAGGCCCTGCTCGACGCCACCTACGACTTCCGTGCCCTGGTGGTGCCGGTCGGCGGCGGCCAGACCCTGATGCGCCCGCCGGTGGTCAGCGAAGCGCAGCTTGCGTTCGCGCTCGGCGAGGGCGGCCAAAGTGCCCGCGAGACCGGGCGCATCTACCGCGTCACCCGCGAGGCGCAGCTCGCCTCCGAGCCGCCGAACTGGCGCACCTACCTTGTGCAGGCCTGGCCCGACCCGGTGCCGCCGCCCGACGGCCAGCGCCCGCAGACCGACCAGGAGGTGGAGTACTGGAAGAAGTGGGTGGCCGACGGCTGGGCCAAGGGCGAGGCGCAGGGCACCGACATCTTCCTGTCCCAGCTCGGCAAGCTGGAAAGCGACCTGGTCGGCATGGCGCGTTTCCGCGTGCTGCTGCGCGCGGGGCTGGTCGAGCGGCCGCAGGTCGTGTTCGCCCGGCGCGCGGTGCAGGGCGGGCACGACCTGATGCGGGTTGGCGACACCACGATCGACATCCGCCGCCAGCCCGGCCTCAACCCGAACCGGACGCGCTGGCGCCGGCCGGAGGGCCTCTCCCCCGGGCCGATCGGCGCGGTGCCGGCCCGATGAACGCGATCAGCCCGTCCTCGCCCGCCGCCGCCTTCCTGTGCGGCCAGGAGCACCGCATGATCCGCGGCGAGCTGTGGAACGACGTGTTCGTCTGGGGCCACCGGCAGGGCATGTCCGACCTGCACGTGCAGACCAACCACCGCCTGATGATCGACGTGCACGGCCGCCTGCATCCGGCCACCCGCCGGACCATCACCGCCGAGGAGACGGCCAGCGTGGTCATGCTGCTCTACGGCGCCACCGGTCCCGCCCACCTCAAGAAGGCCGAGAGCTTCGACCTGGCCCACGTGGTCGAGCCGCAAGGGGGCGAGCGCTTCAGCGTCGGCGGGCGGGCCGGCGCGGACGTCCCAGTGGCACAGGCGCGCTTCCGCTTCCGGGTCAACGGCACCTCGATCCTGACCAACGGCATGGACGGCGCCCAGGTCACGCTGCGCGCCATCGAGAACGAGCCGCCGCGCCTGGAGGGCATGGGCATCGAGCCCGGCATCCTGCAGGCCTACCGCCCGCGCAACGGCGTCGTGCTGATCTGCGGCGGCACCGGCACCGGCAAGACGCGGCTGCAGGCCGGCATGACCCGCAGCCTGATCGAGGACCCCCGTTTCCACGGCAAGATCATCGAGGTGGCCTGGCCGATCGAATACGAGTTCGACGGCATCGTGGGCGCCAGCTCGATCTACAGCCCGAGCGAGATCGGCCGGCACGTGAAGTCGGCCTCGGCCGCCATGCGCGACGCGCTGCGCCGCAAGCCCAAGGTGATCATCTCGCCCGAGTGCCGCGACCGGGAGACGATGGAGGTGGCGATCGAGGGCTCGGCGACGGGCCACACGGTCTACTCCACCGTGCACACGTCGAGCGTGGTCGAGACGGTGCAGCGCATCTTGGCCATGTTCCCCCAAGAGGAGCGGGCCGACCGTGCCGTCAGCCTGATGCAGTCGCTGCGCCTCATCATCAACTGCGCCCTGGTCCCCTCGCTCGACGGGCGGCGCACCCAGCTCCGCGAGTACCTGGCGTTCGGGCCGGCCGAGCGCACCCTGTTCCTCGACACCCCCGTGACCGCCTGGCCGCGGCTGACCGCGCAGCTGCTGGCCGAGCGCGGGCAGAGCTACACGGTCGCCACCGCCCGGGCGCTCGCGGCCGGGCTGATCTCGGACGAGGTCGCGCGCACGTGGATGGAGGCGGCCTGATGTGGCGCGACACCATGCTGGCGGTCCGGCTCGGCCCGTTCGACGCCCGCGTGCTCGTCACCTCGGTGTTCTGGCTCGCGCACATGCGCTGGTGGACCTTCACCGTCGCCCTGGCGGGCGCGCTGGTGTTCTCCGCCCTGGAATGGCTCGGCCTGTCGCTGCCGGCGCTGGTGCGCACCCTGCGCCGCCTCGTCGTCGGCCGCACCCGGCCTGCGGTGCCGTTCCGCAAGAAGCGGCGGTTTGCTTGAAAAGGAACAGGACATGTCGGACAGCTTCGATATCGGGCGGACGGGTGCGCTGCTGGCCGTGCTGCTGATGCAGTCCGGGCCGCCGCTGCTGCTGCGGGACCCGTCGGGCCGCACGGCCCCCGTGCGCCCCGAGACGGCCGGCGCCCTGGACGGGCTGCTGCCGGTGTTCGCGGTCGCCGCCGACGCGGTATGGCGCGAGGCCACCGGCAACGGCTTCGGCCTCGACTTGCGGCCCGATCCCGCGTCGCTGCTCGGCTACCGCATCGACGGCGCCCGCGCCGCCTCGGCCTCGGCCATGCTGCTCTGCATGCTGGAAGCCATGCACCGCGCCGCCGGGCCGGCCGGCCTGCTGGTCAACGACCTGGCGCGGGTCGCCTGGGAGGCGATGCCGGACCCGGCGCCGGTGCTGTCCGCCGCGGCCGTGCCGCAAGCCCAGGGAGGCTGACACGATCCGCCGCGCCCTCGCCCTTCTGGTCGCCCCCGCCGTGCTGGCGCTTGCCGGCGCGGCCACCGCGTCTCCGTACCGCAACGCCGCCGAGGCGGTCACGCTGGCGCCGCCCGGACAGGACGGGGCGGCGGTGTTCCGCGGCTGCGTGCGGGTCGCGTCGCGGGTGAACGGGGTGCCGCCCGCCGTGCTGCTGATGCTGCTGCAGGTCGAGGGCGGGCGCCTCGGCGAGGTCAGCGGCAACCGCAACGGGACCGTGGACATCGGCCCGTTCCAGGTGAACGAGATCTGGCTGCCCGCGGTGGCCCGGCACTGGGGCATGCCGGAAGCTGAGGCGTTCCCGATCCTGCGCGACAACTTCTGCGGCAACGCCGACGCCGCGGCCTGGATTCTGCGGGGCGCGCTGGCGGACGCGCGCGGCGACGTCTGGGAGGGGGTGGGCCGCTACCATTCCGCGCGTTCCGACCTGCAGGCCGCCTACCTGCGCCGCGTGCTCGCCGCCGCACGCCGCCTGCGCGCCGGGCAGAACCGTGGCTGAGCCGCGGCATGCCTCGCATGGGGCGCCCTTCCTGGCCCTCGCCATCCTCGGCGTCGCCGCCCTCGGCTTCTCCGTCGAGCTGTGGTGGCTGCTGCACGCCAGGGTCAGCGTCGCCGTGCTGGCGTGGAAGCACGCCGAGCTGCAGCTGATCGGGCGCTTCACCGACACCTACGCCGCCCTCGACGCCAACGTCGTCCGGGCCGACCCCGCCACCGTCACCGGGGCGGCGATCTGGCGCCTGTTCACCTTTGTGGGGCAAGCCGTGCGGTGGCCGGCGGCCGGGCTGCTCGGCGCCCTCGCCCTGCTGGTGCTGGTCCGCGCGCCGTCGCGCCGCTTCCGCCGCAAGCTCGACCTCGACACCCTGCCCTACGCGCAGGGCGCCCTGCACCGCTACGCCACCGCCTTCGTCGGACGGCGGCAGGACATGGTGGCGCCGCGCATCGAGGGCGGGCCGCGGCTTTCCGACGTCGCGCTGCACGCCCCGGAGTGGATCAGGGCGCACGCCTGGGACCCGAAGCGCGGCTACCGGGCCGACTGGGCGCGGCGCGAGTTGGCCTGCCAGCTCGGCCCGCCCTGGGCCGGGGTGGCGCACGCCGCCCCGCACGTGTGCTGCCTGTTCGCCGGCTTCGCGCTGCACGCGGCGCGGCACCGTGAGGACGCGGCCCGCTTCCTCGGCGAACTCGCCGAGGCGCTGCCGCGGACCAAGGGCGACACGATCCCCGAGCTGCCCGGCACGGTGGTGGCGCAGGCGGACCTGATCCTGCGCGACCCGGCCCTTGCCGGCCCGTGCGCCGAGGTGGCGGCCTGGCACGCCTTCCAGTCCACCGCCATGCTCGGCGTGCTGGCCCATGCCCGCAAGCGGGCCGGGGTGATGGCGCCGGCGCAGTTCAACTGGCTCAAGCTGGTGGACCGCCGTCTCTGGTATGCGCTGCACAGCCTCGGCATGCCCAATCCCTACGTCGAGGCGCGCGGCGCGCGCGACCACTACGCGGCCGAGTGCCTGATCGGCGAGCCGATCCACGCGCCCTCCATCGACCGTGCCGCGCTCGGCCTGCAGGCCGAGGCCGCCAAGCTGAAACCACCGATCCCATCAGCGAAGGACGCTCTTGATGCCGTTTGAACAGACCACGGCAACCACGGCACCACCCGCCGCCTTGTTGCCGCCACCGCCTATGTGTCGGTTGAACCCTCCGTCCGAGGTGCAGCAGCAGGTGGCCGGCGTCATCGCAGCCTGCACCAAGTGGCGGCCGGAAAGCGTAACTGGTACCGTGCGACCCACGGCGGCAGGGAGTAGCTGTCCATCGCCAAGAGGCACGGCTGTCCTCGGACACGGATGCCGCGCGGCCTCGACGGGGCACCCTCCGGACCGTGCTGGTGGCCGGTCCGGCAGGCTGCTTACGGGAAGCAGGCGACCTCCAACAAACTCCAGGACGCCATGCCAGGCCTGGCGCCCCAGGT
>JAABUP010003756.1_pt1 | contig 26331 bp, 25 predicted proteins | sample 5559201 | NCBI WGS metagenome assembly JAABUP01 (sample SAMN10711887, study PRJNA513373) | rock metagenome | isolation source: Antarctica rocks | place: Antarctica | reverse complement strand
TCCATGTGCTCCTTCGCTTCAGAGTTGACCTTATGGGCCTCATCGAGTAACAGCTCCCGAGCTCTCTCAACGAAATGTAGAAGCTAGTCAATAACCTGCCTGTAACTTTACTGATAGAGCCTGAAGCTGCTGAGAGAGATGGAGAAGCATACGGCTTGCAGGGCAGCTGGAGCAGATTTGAATCACTTCCAGGTGGTCAGGTTTTCCGTTCGAAGTCCTCCTTGACTCATTTACTATCTCTTCTATCAAAGCTTCATTGCTTGATTGATCACCATACTTCTTCAACGGCTCTTCAATCTTCCGTCAAAATCCTCTGCGGACTTGGCCCGGTACCCTCTTGAGCTCTTGAGTGAGAGTCGTTAGATTGGCGGAGTTTCAGCCTCATGTAGAGGACAGCATCTTCGGGACCCTCTGTAGAAGGGTACTCACTCGTGAGGAGATAGGGGGAAGGTGTTGGGCCGTATACCCGTATTTGGTATGTCCACCCTTGCTTTTATGGTCTAGTGGACATAGCCTATCAAATGGAAAAGACATCGTTGATGATACTGTGCTGAACGCTCTTCATAGGAGAGACATAATCGATTATGGGCTTCATGCATTTGACTCGCGCCACCGAATGTCGGGTTGTTGCCACCAGAGCAGGATGGTCACTATCCCAATCGTAGGCTGCAGCAAGTGGTGGTCCCAGTCCAGTCAATGAGCTCTTCTGACAGCTGTGTATTTTCTTTGCCGGATGGTACCATATCAGGCCATTGGTTGTCTGATTGAAGCCACTACCGTTCTGTTGATGACTTAACGTTGCGTTAAAGGTCTTGCCCAAGGCGGCTTTCCACCATGCGATCATGGGAACCGGGTAGGGAAATGGATTATGTACTGGATTCTCGACCTGGGGGGTAGACACTCTGGACCATACGAAAAGGATGAGACGGGTAGAGCGATGCCTAGGATGTTGAGGAGATGCTTCCCGTCGTCTAGCATTTCTGACCATCCACGGTGATACAGTACATACATGTATTGCAGTGTCTACCATGGAAAGAGTTTACGTCAAACTTCGTTGGAACAAAAACTGAGAGGGATTGCTAATCTTTGCCCGGGAGGAAGCATGAATAGCATTCCCAGCATTGCCGGAGATGTGAGAATGCCACGTCGTGAAGAGATGAACAGGAGAGATTTGACCAGCGGAAGATTGTGAACGACGAGACAAACTGAGTAACGGTGGAATCCACACAAGTACATGGAATGTCTAAAGATTAAGGATCAGCTTTATTCGTGACGCTTGTGTCTCTGCCACATGATTGAGTTGACTGATCGTAATCTACGTGAGGACAAGCGTGGGGAAAACGCAGATCATCAAACTCGGAAAGGCAGTCTTCCGTTCGGTTCGGGCAACATGTCCGGATTTGATACATGTACTCGTACAAGTAAAGTGGATACGCCAGTCGCAAGCCACGTTTCCAATTAGTTACAAAGTACTTTTACTTGGATTCGATAGCCGTGTCCCGAGACGCAACTAGTGCCAACCTTATTCGGCTTCCACCTGGCCGATCATCCTGATGGGATTCGAGCCTTTAAGCCACAATTCCCATACTTTCCTCGGACGCAGCTCATGGAGACTTGGGCGATTTGGGAGGGAGGGGAGATCCCACATATATTGTACATAGCTATCGCCCTCCGCGGCTTTGTTTAGAGGCCTGTTCCTTCTAAATGATAAATCTAAGACCACGTTGACGTGCCTTCAAAAGATATTATCCCACGATAGCCCAGAAGGGTGGCTGGCCACTCAAGTACAAAACATCCTCGTACTAACACACAGCTCTTAAGCTAAAACAATCGCCGGCCAGGAGTCTATCGGCGGTCTTCCACTAGAAACAGAGCCCTTTTCCAAAGTATGCTCGGGAGCAGAAGCTCGTCCCGCGGCGGCCGTGCTGCTTGTTCGTCCTCCACGGAGTCGGATGACTACACTCGAAGGGTATTGGGTGTAGGGCCGCGCTCGGCTTCGAGAAGGCCGAGTGTCGATGGTGTGTTTAGTAAGCCTGGCCGTCATGCTGCAGGCGTCAAGAGATGGGACGGTAATCGAAGGACGACAATTGACTGGGACGGTCTGAGACGAGTACGCGGTTATGCATCCAGTATGATACTTACAGCACCGAGTACTTCAGCTAACATCAGGCCAATGCAGGACCCGGAGCTGTGGTTCCCAGACGGAGACTGCCTGGTACATCTATACGGTAGAGGTCGATCACGTCGTGGACCATCGTTCCGCCTTCCAATGGCACAGCTTGCTTCGAGCGAGGTCTTCATGAGCTATGTCTCACAACTAGCTGCGGATTCTCCATGTTCCTCGGAGGGAGGAGGTTACTACGGAAACCCCTCGAGTGTACAAACACATGAACTCTACGTTCCCGCCCCGGCAAGACTGAGCCCTGCTGATGCTTTTCGCTACCATATAACTACGCGCAACGTCTTCGCAGGGATCTTTGGGAGACCGATCGTCGGCGTCCATCTTGGGCAGGCTCTGATAGATCTGCTTGAACGGATGAACACCTTCAATCCGACGGAAGACGACAATCTAAGGGATATCTTAGCTTATATGGAGGACGAGGGATACGGGGATTTTCGAGAATGTCCGGATCACGCACTGGCGGTCTTGAATTTTGCAGAGCACTTCGAAAGCAAGGGTTTATGGACCGATGCTTTCGTTCACTGCGCTGGCATGAATAACAGATTGATCGAAAGTGGTGAATTTGAGGTGAGACCCCTGGCAGCACTAGGTCCGCACCCGTGACTTAACCCTTGAGTAGACTGTTAGCTGCGTCACCAAAGCATTAATTATGCGTACGCGCCTCGAGACGGACCTTCGCCTCGAGCATGCCGGGCGATCACTGAGCACTTTTCTCGAAGACGACTTGTCTGCCGCCTACCTTGGCCTAGGGAACGGTGCTAGGGTGCATCTTGACCGCTTCAGATCTTTCCTGCACTCCTTCTACGTTGGGAGGTACGGCTACTGGCCACCGGCAATCAACGGAGCCAGCAACGTAGCTTTCTCACAATCCATATTCCGATCCATGTATTTCGAGTTCCGAAACCTATATGAGTATCTTGTAGATACAGAATCAACCACCTCAATACAAGATCAAAAGCCTGCGGACGGTGGCCTATGCGTGTTTCAGAATGTTACCGCCTTCGACGAACGACACAAATATGCTCCCCTGCCTCATCCACTGCCACTAGTTCCGGAGTCTGTCAAAGGCTTGACGTGGCACCCATCTGCGGCTTCTTTAGATGTCCGTAAGATCAGAGCGTTCTTTGGGGGCAGAAACACCAAAATGAATAAACGGATTGTTGCGATGACTGCCCTGTCAGTTGCGACGAACTTCGAGAACATGACAGTCATGAAGTGCCCTCTTGTGCGGGAGTATATGCGGTTCGAGAAGGCCTGCGCATCCAAGGAAGAGGAAAATGTACCTTTGGCAGAGGCTCGGAAGGTCCGCTGGATCCTGATCTACGCTATACTCCAAGTTCTCGTCTCCGTCAATAGAGCGCCGAACGAGGTTCGAGATACAAGCGGTGTTTCCTATTCACTCTGCTTCCAGATCATCGGCACGCCTCTATGGAAGACCGGTGTAAGAGCTCAAGGATCCGAGCGGACAGAGAACGAAATTGAGATCAAGCCGGATGCCGACTACGTTACAATCCAACCTAGCAGCACGAAGTTCATGGAGGCCTCGCCGAAATACATCCCATCCCCAGCACGGACCCTCAACATGAGCCCTACCCTGTGCGTCAACTGTCCTCAACCGCTAAGAACAAGCTCCTGCGAATTCTTGGAGCAGGAACAGGGCAACGGGTTGGACCTGGCAGAAGTGGACTCCGACTCAAGCTCCTCGGTGTCTCCCGGATCGGGGTGGAGTAACACAAGTGCCTCGTCCAGCGATGATGGCCTGCTGAGTATAGACACTCTCAGCGTAGACGGTTGTGCCACATACCAGGGAACAGGGAAGACGCCGAGAGCAGAACCAGGAGACGGAATGTTCCACCTGTCTTCAGAAGGAGATCTTGAGTGGACAATCTCAGATCTTCGGTACATAGCGGGAAATTGATACTTATTTCATGGCTTGATAGCATATTCTGTACCAAATGGTCTGTGTCTTTAAGCGATGGCGTTCGGCGTGCTTTGAACGGGTTTGCCTTGTCCGTCATTCAGCGAACCTTTAAATTGGTAGTTGCAAATGTTACCAGTGGCGCGGTTTCTTGCTCTCTTTGTAGGAGAACGGTGATAATCGGTTTCATGCCTCCACCCTCCCAAAGGTGCCGCCGAGGAATAACCATAGGTGTAAGGCAATGCCTCAAGATCCACTCATAGTTTCCAGGTTGACATACAATCAGACGCTTTTACTAGCTGTGATAATATGCTATAGGGTATCATAACGCGTCCTGATCTCTCCCATTACGCTGCACCCAATGCCAACGAACAGAAGTACACCATTGAAGATAGCGAGCATATAGAATGGTGCCCCAACGGAGAGATTATCGAATAAAAAGCCGCCCAGCTTTGTGAGAAGCAAGATACCGGCACCTCCAGCGAGGGAGTAGATACCTGCCGTGGATCCTTTGAGATGATTCGAAGACCTATGCTCTGCATGTGGTCTAGGTCCGAGAAGACCGGTGGTCTCGTCTGTGATGTTTCGGCTCCCAGAATAACGATCACTTCGGGATGGTGTAACAATTCGAGCTAGGCTTGGTGTCTCGTTGTCCGAAGCATGGCCGTTTTCTTCATGCTCAACTGATGCCTGCTGACCACTTTGGGGGATCTTTGGATCACTGATACCTTCATCGCCAAGCACACCACGACCAAGGAGTCCGAGGCTGCAGACAATGGCCCCAATCTGGCTTATCCCAAGAAGAGCGATTATGAAGAACACCGCAGGATTACCATGTTCTCCGCTAGGTTCTGGACTCTCCAAGAGAGCAAAAGCTATGTACCCAACGACGCCGACTAATGCAGCGACCAGAAGCGGAAGATTGAAGCGTCGATAGTGGTCAGATAGATAGCCGAAGGCAGGTGCACAAAGCAATGCGATGAGCTGCGAAACTCCAGTCAATTCAGCGGCGAGAACGTATGCCCTTCGGCACTGGCGTTTCATCTCTTCTGTGCCGTTGGCGGGGTCGCCTTTGCATAAACCAGATGATACAAAGTAGGTGTTGACGTAGAGTGGAATGAAGAGGGAGATGCTAACGGAAGATGCTCGTGCGACGAAGCCGCCAAGGTAGGCTAATCCAACATCACCGTTGTGGAAGCCGAGTGTGACAGAGTCGAGGAAAAGTCTCCAGTACGGTAGGGCAGGCGTATCATATTCCGTCATATCATCATGAGCTCCACTCCGCCTGTATATCGCTTTCCATCCTTTGCTCTCTTCACCTTTGAGATGTCGCAGACCGATGCAGCAGAACAGCGACACCACTAGTGCAATGGCTCCGACCACGTAGTAGCTATCTGCTATAGCTTGACCAGGAGAAGTGCCGACCTTCTGAAACCTTGTAGGTAGTGGGAGGAATACGCCAAGCGCTAATAGCGCCCCACAGCCCGTGAACATTCCCACGAAACCTGCCAGGCGCGCCGGAGAGGACTTCGAAGCGGCCCCTTGGCTCCGTCTTACGGCTGCTTGTGGAGAACAGGATCGAAACCGTGCAGGGGTGACTGTAAGCTCAGACGTAACTGAGGGAGAAATAGCATGACCGAGCACCGGCTTGGTTGCGCTTGTTAGAGTTGAAGCTGCTTGTGCAGTCATAGAAGGAAGGATTGCGGTAACCATAGTAGAAGTAGCAGCACCTCCAATACTAAAGAAAAGCCTTGCGAGCAGCAACTGCGGATAGACATTCTTGGCTTGAACGGACAAGATAAGCGCCAGACCAACGATGGCATATCCTAGAGCGCAAACCTGTACCGCATTCAACATCCGCTATTGCACCCTGTGTCTAGGCAACTTACAGTCCTGACTCCAACTCGATCTGACAGCATCCCCCATGCCGGGCATGCTGCCAATGCTACCAGCTCGTCTGCGAATCCTAATGTGCCGACGGCATCACCCACACCATCACGTGCTTTGATGAGATCAGTGACGACGAAAGAGACAGAAGAATTTAGAAAAACCAGGAATGATATGGAGAAGAGGCAGACACCAAATAGGTAAGTCGTGGCTTGAAGTCGTGAAGCAGTGAACATCGTCCAAGACGGATTTGAAGCTCATAGGCTCAGGTGAATATGGTTGTTAGTGTTTATGAAAGTTCTAGACGAGATCTTGCAGCAATCTCCAAAATTTGAGAGTCGGTAACGTCTAGTGAGTCTGTCATGGTAAGGAAGGACATAGTGATCAGAACAACAGCCTGAAACCTTGTCAATCCTGACGTAGATCGCGCTTAATATTATTAATAACAAATTCACCTAAGCTGTTGCGCTTCCTCCAACGTGGCCTTGTTTGCTCAGTATCAATCAGGACCCGTTTTCTGCCTGAGCCAGCTTGAGGCTGGGCTCCATCGTTCAAGAGTTATCAGGGCGTGCCCGACTACTACACCGAACATCAACCAATATGAGATTGGCTGCGTACACTGGGGTAAGCAATTGCTTGCAAACCTGGCGCGGACGAGGGCGCAAAAAGCTGACGAGGGATATCTCGTTCAACAGACCTCTATGGTCCTGGCGACAGGAGTCGTCATACAAGCGTTGCATCAACGAGCGAACTTCTATTCGGCATGTGTTTACTTAGCCCAAAGCAACGCATGTCTCATGGTTAGTCATTCCTACGCCTACATCCTCTCAGCATCCACGCTCTTGCGCTGAGCCCTGAGTAGATCCTTACGAATCTCGTCCTTCTCTGTGTATGTGCGGTCATGGTGGGGCTCCAACGACTCTTCTATGGCCCTCTTCGGCCGATAGAAATCGAACAACTCTACGAGAAGGCCTGGTTTGCTATCACCGAGACGTGCCTTGCCATGACCATATTTCGAGAGGAAGTCGGAGGCTGGTTCTTGGTGATGTTCGTCAGTCTGCTAATTGGAAAGGTGTGGGGCTGGATTGGAGAAGGTAGGGTCGATGTGCTCGAGCAACAACCGCCGGCGAACCCCAGGCTCTTCCACGCGCGTCTGTCATTCTCGCTATTCCTTTCCATAGCGTATGGTCTCTACATGCTTGACTATTCCGTGACGACTGTCCTCCGCCAAGCTCGACCCAACATGATGGTTATGTTCGCCTTCGAGTTCGCTGTTTTAACGATCACTTCGTCCTCCACTGCGGCCCGTTACGCCATCTCTTTGAGGGAAGCCTATATCATCAAGGTGCGGACTCGAGAAAAGCTAGAGGAGCGGAGGGCTGAGCTGAGAGTGGCAAGAGAGGAAGGACTGCGCCGAGCCGCAACCCAGGACGGTACAGCCAACGCTGAAAATTCAGGGGCTGATGTTCCAGACGAAGAAAACGTGGAAGAAATGGATATTGATGTTCCAGGCTGGGAAGAGAAGGGCCGATGGGTTTTCTATCTCAACTTAACAACAGGTACGCAGCTGACAAGCAAGACAAATCCATGGGTAATTGCAGTGTACTAATGTTCTTTTACTTAGACTTTCTAAAGCTTATTGTCTATCTCTCCTTCTTCGCCATCCTCTTCATGTTCTACGGTCTTCCGATTCATATAATGCGTGACGTATTTCTCACTCTTCGGTCATTCTTCAAGCGAATAACCGACTTTTTACGGTACCGCAACGCAACACGAGACATGAACGAGCGGTATCCTGACGCTACAGCTGAGGAGATTGGTAGGGAGGATGTTTGCATCATCTGTCGTGAAGAAATGCGACCTTGGCAACAGCCAGACAACGAGGGAGCGCCGGGGAGAGAAGGCTTGAGACCTGCCAGACATCCGGCGCGTACCGTCGATGAACGGCTACGACCGAAAAAATTGCCATGTGGCCATGTCCTCCACTTTGGCTGTTTGCGGAGTTGGCTCGAACGACAGCAGATCTGTCCGACTTGCCGGCGGCCTGTGCTCGTCACCAACCGCTTCAGAGTGGTCCCTGCGAACGCACCAGCTCTGAACAACGTCAATCAGCCAATAGGAGGTCAAGCCCAGCAGATTCAACTTCGGCAACCACAGGCAGGCCTCCTTGGACAAGCTGCGGAAGACCAGGCTCCAGGAGGACAGAACAGAGCGAGGGTCCTCAATTTTGGTCCATTCCGCATCGCTCTTGGGCAAGCGCAGGGAAACCTGTTCCAGGACCAGGTTCATTTGGCCAATAATGGACCAGTCGGGCAACAGCCTGCAAATCCTGGGGCCCCACAGCAATATGGATTCACATTCGGCTTTCAACGGCCTCAAGCGAATCCTCCACATGGTAGCGCTGCGCAGTTCAGCCCACCTGGTGTACACGCCCAGCTGCATCAGATAGAGCAGCAAATCATGCAGGAAATCAACAGTCTCAGAGCAAGCGCAGATCAGATGACAATGGTACGAGCGCTTCAAGGTGAACTGGCAAGACTACGAATAACTCAGGCAAACCCCGGTGCAGGCTTAGGCGGCGTGCCCCCGATCGTGGCTCCTACGGGCTACGGAACTCGTCAAATACAGCCTCCAGCTCAAATGATGCAAACCCCACCGACCATGCAAGTGTATGGACCGATCGCGCAAATGCCAGCTATGGGTGCTGGGCACCAAGACTTGGTCCCAGGCTTGGCATTGCCAGAAGGTTGGACGGTCCTCCCTCTGCAAAGAATTCAGCAAGACCCTGTCACTGGTCAAGCAAGGCCATTGCAATCACAGCACTTACAAAGTCATCCGCCACACCGCCCGACTGACCCGAGTCCTCGTCCCGCAAGCATGTCAGTCCAGGTTTCTTCGCGATTCGGAGCGGCTTCGTCTCCTTCCGGTCTGCCGCAGCCGCCACTCGCTCGTGGTATGTCCGGCTCAAACGTTCCAGGTAGAGGTGATAGCTTCGTTGCGCCTCAAACGTCTTCTACATCTACAGATAGGATTGTTCCTCAAGCACAAACGGATCAGATTTCAACCTTACCAGAGGCTTCAGCCAGGCCCGAGTGTAACAATGCCAGCGACGTAGAGCGATCCAGTTTAGCTGCACGCGAGCAGAATGATACTCCTTCTCGAGGGTATGACAATACCGTTGACGGTGAAGGATCCGCTTACGGAACACCGTCTGCAGGAACTCCTGAGATAGACCAACCTTCATTAGCATCAATACCCATTTGGGGTACCGGAGCACAGCCCGAGCAAGTATCTCACAAGGACAATGCAAATGAAGCCGATGCCGCCTCAGGGACTGCCGTATCGAACCTCCCGGAGCCAATCAACGAAACTGAGCCGACTGAGTTGGCTCAAAAGAGGCAAGCCAAAGGCAAGAGCAGGGCGGCAACTGTCGAAGACTTCATCGATGATGTCGACTAGTTCTTTGGCAACCCGACTCACTCCATCCGAACGTTATGCAGGCGTTTGTGGAGTCTGTAGCGTAGCGGGGAAGGGTCACTCTTTGTTGCTAAGCATGAGCATAAGCATAGCGCCGGTGTACGTGAATTGTTTGAGACGACTAATGTAAAGTAGTTGTTCTAACTAAATACATCTACCTTTCCGGTCATTCCGGGACCCTACTTTTCTGTACTCCGCTGTAGCCATCCTTTGGGTTTGGGTATGCATCATTCAAGCACGTGCTTGGCCCCTTAGCTAATAATCAACCCGGTCTTCAGTGACAAGCCTTATCGTAGATCTAGAGTAACCATCGAGGTGTTGAACTGGATGGTCAAGAGCAACAAGGATGGTGAGGCAGGTCCGTAACATGTGCCGAAAGGTGACTGCCAGGTAGACTCTTGGCATCGGGCTCGGATGTATGACACCATCATTGCGGTCTGCAGGTGAAGACCCCCTTACAATACCTTATTGTACTCGTACATGTAGGTACCACGTCAATGTTAACGTCGGTCCGTCGACGGAGCGCTCAGAGTGGTTAGACCGTAATCTCTGAGATTGGATTGTCTATTCCTTGCATCGAGATCGAGATCAAAAGTATAAATTAAGGAAAGCTTCCGAGATCGACCGTATGCAATGCGACTTAGGCCCATTTCGTTATCATCGATGCCCTGGTCAATATTGGAGGCTCTTGACAGCTGTCAAAGACGTACCCCTGGACAGACACATTCGCACCGTAGAGGACGGGTCATGCGGTGGTTGTGCCGGTCAAAATGAAGTAACCCAGGTCAAGATGGCTACGTATTGTTGCATATGCACATACTCCACGTGTTCTCGACCACCGCCATCAACACCGAGTACGGTACATCAGAGTTTGGGACCTTGTCGGAGCATGAAGGTAACTTCAAGCTATCGATAGGGAGATTATGTGGATCGGCTACAAATTGAGGGTAATTCCGAGATATTGGTAGTATGTCATCACTCCACCGTACGAGTAATGGTTCCACCACTTGCCCGTTTTCGCCGGTACGGTACCTGGTTTCACAGGGACCAATCCCTACGCACGCCCAGGGCCCTGCAGCTCGAAGCGGAAGCTCGGAGAGGGGCTAAGATGATCTACCGCAGGCAGCTTCCCGCCGTAGTGAGCGAGACTGATTTACATGTACACAGCATCAATGTCGGATGCTGGGTACCTTAGGTACCTCAGGTACCTCATCGACCTCGGTACGGTCAGTGATTACCGTACCGTGCCAACCAAGATAGACTTTATTCCTGCGTAAAGTAAAAGTTCGGCCCCACGAGGACGAAAACGTGCACGAACCATCAGTACATGTAACCTTGAACATAACACTAATCTGTCACCGACTGTCGACACCATGCCTTGACGATCGAATTAGATCGGCACGCCTCTTCTGGTGCATGGCAAGCTTGTGATTCTCCTCATTTCCCTTTCGTCGCGTCGCCCAATTGGATGGTAACGAGATGCCCTACTCTTTGGTCAGTACCTTACTATGACGCTTTATCAGCCTTTGACACCCGTTCCGAACTTCTACAACGTCGCCCATCACCCTCCACCGCGAGTCAGTAGCAATTGAAATATGCCTTCTGCTTACAGCTCCATCCATCAGTATCCAGCCGTGCAAACGATGCGTCACCTCGACCGGCCCCAGACACCCAATGCTCGTCCACTACCTGCTCAGTACGGACTCCAGAGCCTTGAGAATGGTCCTGGGGAGCATGGTGCACCTCCCGTGTACGTCCAAGACTTTCAAGACCAATATCGGTTGATTCAGGCACCATTTCGTGGGAGGGCCAAGTCTGCAACCTCGAATACTCCTGCCATGTTGGATGCAGATACAGCCCCACCGATGCCGGATCTGACCCAACGGTCGATACATGTCCCGACACGCACCAGGTAAGTCTCGCAGCGAGCTGTTGGTTGCGATGCCTCCTGAGATTCGCCATTGTAGCAGCAGGAATGGCGCACGTCGTTCTCCCCATGACTCCTCGATCAACACCGCACCAGCCTCAATCGCTTCATCCGCAGAAACGTACGAGACCAACGCCACCTCTCTTATGCTTCCACCATTGCAAGCGAAAGGCCCACCAGATGACTTGGACCATCTCGACCCTCTTCTGGAGGATGACCCTCATTCGTTTGATCTTGTCATGCCGGCAGGGGAAGGTCATCAGCTGTTCTCGCTGGAAGCGCGGTCCCAGCAGCTTTTCTCTCGCGAACATCTCCAGATTGTCTTCGCAGATCCTGCCCTTCTGCTGAGGTTCACGGCATTCCTGAGTACACATCGCCCACAATCGGTGCCGATTTTGATCTATCATCTGGACGCATTGAAGGCACTCAAAGCGATCCACTACGCAAATGCAATCGCCGAGGCATTGGAACCCATCGAAGGCTACGAGTTCACTTCCCATCCGGCACGGGCAACGGTCAATTCCGCCCTGGAAGACAAAGCTGCCCAAGCTTTTGACGTCCTGGTTAGAGAGGATCTTCCGGCCTATATTACGCACATTTATATTCAGGTCGTGAGTCTCAGCATTACCCGGAGAATTACAGGGACGCTTGCTCCGCACCTGCGAGAAGCGTCTGAAGGACTAGCAGAGGTATTCTGTCTATCGGACCCCTCAAGGCCTGACAATCCGATTGTCTTCGCGTCCGAAGGTATGCACCCAATCTGATGGTAGTAGAACGAGACACGTACCTGAATGTTCTTCTGGCAGAATTCCACCGAACTACTCAGTATGGCATGAGCTACGCTATTTGGCGCAACTGTCGGTTTCTACAAGGACCGAGGACAAACCCTCTGAGTGTGCGAAGGATTCGTGAAGCTCTCCAGTCCGGAAAAGAGCATTGTGAAGTGTTCCTAAATTAGTACGTTACTTTGGAGGGTGCGTGCCAGCAGCGATTACTAACCCCAGTCTAGCCGTCGCGACGGGTCACCCTTCATGAATTTGTTGATGGTCGCACCGCTCTGCGACAGTCGTGGCAAGATCCGTTACTTTATTGGTGCTCAAGTCGACGTAAGTGGGATGGTGAAGGAATGCACCGATCTAGAATCTCTTCAGCGGCTTGTCGTTGAGCAGCAGAGTCGTCACAAGGGTGATGTAGCGGCCATTGATGGCGTGGAGAAGAAGGATGAGTTCCAGCAGCTTAGCGAGATGCTCAACATGGGAGAACTTGACACAGTTCGAAGATGGGGAGGACGGATGCATAGGGAGCATCAAGACGACGATGATGACAGCGTAACCAATGCGGGTTTGCACAAGCCAAGACTATTGCTCAAGGACCCTAGCCCCGATCTGCACAAGACCTTTCACCTGAATAGTAGGGTTAGTGGCAGGTTGAGTGGTGTCTATCAACATGTAAGCTGTCATCTGGGCGAGGAATTGAAGGAGACAGCACCGGGCTTACCATTATCCAGTACCTGCTCGTTCGACCTTCCCCATCCCTACGCGTCCTTTTCGCATCACCTTCGCTCCGTGTCCCTGGCATCCTCCAGTCTCCTTTCATGGATAAGATTGGCGGCTCGGCTCGCGTTCGTGATGAGCTCACAGGTGCCATGGCCGAAGGTCGTGGCGTTACAGCCAAGGTCCGGTGGGTTACCAAAGCAGATGAAGATGGACGTAATCGGTGGATCCATTGCACCCCCCTACTTGGCAGTAACGGCCAGATTGGAGTTTGGATGATCGTGCTCGTAGACGACGAGAAGGAAGTGAGCAGGCGCTGGAAGCAAGCGCCGCCAGTCAATCCCAACATCGGGAGAGCTTTCAGACCGGAAGCCGACGAGCGAGGTAGAAAGGGAAGCGATGGAGAATATTTCCCGCATGGTAAGGGTGGACCGAGGTCCGCCAGGGTTGACGCCGTCCAGAGCTACAACGATCACCAGGACGGTCGGTCGCAGAGGTCAGCATCGCCTTATTCGTTACGGATCGAGTAGGAAGTCTACTTGTGTATAGACGTGTCCTCAACATGAACTCTATTATGCTGTATCTAGTCGCGCTTGCCTATTCCTGGTGGCTTCTTTTGCTACGGTCATAGCATAGGTTTGCTCTTCTGTTTTTACTTCCATGTACGCCTATGCATGAAGACTCTGGCGTTGTGGGCATCTACAAGGGATGTAGTTGGAGCACCTAGATATCGCTACATTTCTGTGTGCACATTGCTAGGGATAATAATACGTGGATCATAAGTGGAAGAGGTCAAATGGGAGATGATATCATAGCTTCAATAACTTATCCAGCCACATTTAATCGTGGGTCTTGGTGGTCTGAAAGCGCCCCACCGTGCTTTGCTACTCGGCAAGCCCTATGCCACGACCATCTAGATTTTATGTCTCTTGTCCCGCGGGATTTCAATTGTCCACGCTTGATAAGCGACTGCGATTCATGCTTTCCGGTAGTGATGGATTCCCTAAGAAGAGCGTATTCCCTTGTCCGTTGCAGCCTCCACCAGATCAATTAGTGCTCAGCTTGTAGCACCCTCGTGCGGGTAGACGCCAACTCCAATGCTTCGTATTTGCTCTCATGCCTTTCTGGCTTACTGCAACACACAGTATCGGCTGACGTGGAGCTGCATCATACCGTCAGCTGTAATACGACTTCCGAAAGAGACCTGAAGTGTTGTTCCAGATGGTCTTCTAGCGTTTGGAAATTGAGTGTACTCGTACTCTCAAGGGTGGGATGTTTCTCATCCAGAGGTAATTGCTATAGCGTAGGGAAAACTTACCATACTCGTACTCTACAAGGAGAGGAGCGACCACCCGAAGGCTTACTTGTATTCTCCTTGAAAACATGTGAGGACCTCGTAACTGGTCCGGAATCCGGACCGTATAGTGGCCCAGGTCGGTACACCCGCTAAAGGCGTGCCAATAATAGTTCGGCTTCGGTTCAAACGAGAACTCGGATGGTTACCATTTTTCTAGGATTACTACACCTACGTGTTCTTTATTATCCTTCGTACGACACGACGAAGCAAACAGTCTCATGTCCCAGCTTGGATGCCATCTAGACAGCTCTCTTGCATGTTGACGTCTTCAATTGACCGTGGTCCAGACTTGTCCTGGCGAACAGTTCCATATGACCGCAACAGTATCTCAACCGTTTGAAGTGGGCTGTATGATATGATATTGTGGCGCACATCCTTTCTGTTGACCGTATATCTCAGGCTATTCCTCAAGGCTGCACCGTAAGTTCTAGGCACAATGTGTACCTGAGGAAGCTACTGTTCCCCCTTTGCTGATCGTTACGCCTCTCAGCAGACTCGAGAAGATTCATCAATTCCGACTAGACTTGCCTTCATGAGCAGTGAATTTTCCGACGGATACCCCCTCCGCGGTGCGGTGCACCCCTAATGTCTCTGCACAAGAGGTTCGTTCCACTGCTCGCCATCGCAAGCTTTATTGTTCTCCTTTTCTTCTATCATGCTCTCAATGTTAGAGGGTCGTGGCGGGACATACCGCAGGCGGTTGGTCTTGGGGAGGCCGTGCCAGATCCCGGGAGATCACCGCCTTCGGTGCTGGACGGCAAAGGAGGTTCCCACGAGGACGCACAACACAGTCCGCAGCCAGCGTTCAAACCTGGAACCGCGAAGCCGACCGGCTCCAACTATACACGCATATTGGTGGTACCGCGGATGTCGGAAGAGGATGTGGGTTGGTTGTCAGAGGAGCTGCCTGACGTGCCAACAGCAATCTATGTTGCCGACGATCCGACCGCCCCGCTACATCCGCCGAAGAACAAGGGACACGAGGTCATGATCTATCTCACTTACATCATTGATCATTACGAAGACCTGGCAGACGTCATGGTATTCATGCACTCACACCGGTGGAGTTGGCATAACGATGACATCCTTGACAACGATGGCGTACAAATGATCAAGAGGTTAAGCAGCGAGAGGGTCACCAGAGAGGGCTATATGAACTTGCGGTGTCATTGGGACCCAGGCTGTCCGGACTGGATGCACCCTGGCGCGACAGAAGAAGACATCAACAAGCAGGAAGAGACCATGCTCGCAAAGTCGTGGAGCGAGCTCTTTCCCCTTGACCCCATACCAAACGTTTTGGCTCAGCCTTGTTGCGCGCAGTTTGCGCTTTCCAGAGATCGGATCCACTCGATACCTCTCAGTCGCTTCATCTTCTACCGAGATTGGCTACTAAGGACTTCGCTGAGTGACTACATATCCGGGCGGGTTTGGGAGTATATATGGCAATTTGTCTTCACCGGGAAGAATGTCTTCTGTCCCGCCCAGCACGCCTGCTACTGCGATGGCTTTGGGGTGTGCTTCGGGGGTGAAGTTGAGTTCAACGATTGGTTCGAGACGAGGTACAAGAAGCGGCAACTGGAGTCGGAGCTGAGAGACTTGGAAGAGAAGGCCAAGGCGATCCAGGATGCAAAGGATGAGGGCAGGCTGGACGATGCGGCGCAGCTGGAAGTGCCCGAGATGGGCCAAGATGTCTTTCTGCAATCTCAAATTGAGGCACTCAACGATGACCTGAACGCCAGGAAGATGGTCGCGCTAGAGAGAGGAACTAATCCTCGGAACAGGGCAGAGGAGTCCGGAAGGGTATGGAATGAGGGCGACGGCTTCTCATAAATCAACGGTGCACATTGGAGCGATCGAGACCGCCCGTGCACAAATTTCGAGCAACTGGCAGTCTCTTTACATCGCCTGCTTCGCTACCATGCACATATTGTCATCCGCTATTTTTCGCAAGCTATGGTTTCTATAAGGAATCATGTCCTCAGGGAACTAAATCTGCTCTCGCCAACTGCAAAGTTTGTTGTACACATATGGAGTCATCGAGATGGAATTGCATTCGCTGCTTTGAGGAAAGGCGAAAAAGTATCAAGGTGTATATGGCTGTAGATAAAGGGGCCGGTCTAAATCGGCGCAGGAAGTACTTTATCGGCCGCATAAAATAATGTTTGAGCTTTTCAGATCTCACAAACCTATGAACTCTAACATTAAGCCTTGGAGACGGTGTAGGTATCCATAAAGCCTCCTTGACCTGATATCCCTTGAGTTGCTTGTTTTCCACAACGTTTAGGTTCTCCCTTAGCCTCACTACCGCCATCTATCTTCCTCTGCCTCTGGCTCAACATCGGCGAGTCCAGGAGCATAATAAACGTTACGATACCCCAAACGCAGTACAGCGCCAATAATCACGAACCCCTATCTCCACGACGGTAGAATAGGTTTGATGTATCAAGCAGTGCAGTGCTTCGTACCTACATGGACCTTATTTCTCTCTCAAGTTGGGTGTCCTGGCGCTCTTAGCTTTCTTGTGAAGACGTGCGTGTCGGATCTCGCTAGAATTTCCCGACGCGCCTAGTTGGTCCGAGCTCCGCGATATGTGTGAGCATCGTAGCCGAATGGGCACGTCTTGATATTGACCGTTGCACCGGGGCGGTGCAGCTCCCTCAGGCAGTTGGCAACCAACATAACGGACTCGAGACGAGCGGTGAAGCGGACTGTGGAAAGCTGTCGAGGACACGGAGAAGCCAAGACCCTCACAATCAAGCTTAGCAAGTTTGATCCTACGAAAGGACAAAGTGATCGAAACCTGAGAGCACTGTAGGGCTTTATCGAATGTCTGAGCTCTACTTGCGTCCTTGACTGTAGGACAACTATCTGAATGCCGCCATGGCTTCAACGACCGCGCCATATTATGCTGCGGCGGCGGCCACCATGGTGGGCAACGGTCACAATCGTGACGCATACCCTGACGTACCGCAGTCTTTGGTATCGGATCTCCCAGCGTACTCTTATGCTGACGAGAAAAAGCTCAGCGAGGTGGCGGTCGAACATGGAGTTGGCAGTGACCAATTTGCCGGTCTTCTCGAGGCAGCCACAGCTGCCGCCGGGCAAGAGGCTCAGTACTGCCAGGGGAACTCTGGGCCCGACGAAAAGCCAATCTCAGATCGCCCAATGCGGATCACGAGGCTCACCAAGGTAGCAGAGGAACAGGGGCAACGAATCGGTTCTCCTTTAGGGGAAAGGGGCAAACGAAAGCGGACAGCAAGTCGTGTCCAGGAGCACGCATCGGTGACAAATGATTACAGAGCCGGGAGCTACGAAGCTTCTCCTTTCATGCTGCCCCGGAAAAGAAAGCGGATGAGCGAACCTTTGGAAAGTGACTGCTCGGAAGCAACGCCAGAGTGTCATCAGGACGGTCATCGGTCGACGTTGGAACTACGAGAACAGACTTCCCAGCAATCTCTCTCCGATGCGCGTGCTGGGGGTGTGCATTCGGCGGCGGCACTTTTCCGACGTCCCTCGTCCACCAGTAAAAAGTACACGCGTCCGCCGATGTCAAAACTATTCACTTCACTGGAATTGACGCCGGAGGATTTCCTGCACCTGCAAGCGGCTGCGAAAGGATATATGCTGGATCCCACGCATGCGGAACGTACGGACTGTGTTGGGCAGAGGGGAAAGGGGGATACCGAGATGGTGAAGTTGAGGTTGTGGCACTGTGTCAAGGAATTCTTGGAAGGGCAGGGCTTTGGGGAGAAGTTTTTCGGACGCCATGTCCCAGGGGATGACGGAATGACTAGAACGCTCGTATGGCCAACGCAAAAGAACGAAATCATTGGTGCCCTGACTCCATTGTTGAGACGAATGGTGACCAATGAGAGGCAGAGGCAGTACGCCCTTGAAACTCGCAAAGGTGGAAGCGCGAGTAATAGTAGGAAGAAGAAGACCGACGTGCGGGAGTCGTCTTTCCATGATCAGACGCCCCCAAAAAGTATGGAGGTTGGCTTGCAGGATCTTCGCATGAAGCTGAACGGTTACATCCCTGATACTGATGAGTTGTCTCAACATTACCGCGAGTGTAACGAGGCATCGCGGTTAGATAATCTCGGTATACTCTCTGGACTTCCGCCAGAAGACTGGAATGGGCTAGTGGCTGCAGTGGATGACCATATTCGAATCTTTCATTATGAAGATCGTCCGGAAAGCAGTGGTTGTGATCGAGACTGCGAAGTTGAAACTACGAACGACATCCTACAGACTGGTTGTTTAGACCATGGGAGTTGGAGGGCGGGCGTTGGGGGCACGAGAGACAAAAAGCGCTCTTTGTATGTCGATCTTTCCATGCTAGAACAGGAACGCATTCCTAATTCATTGTGTAGCGCCAAGCTTGTGATTCGTGAGCTCTTTCGTACCATCGGACATAAGGCGCCTCCTGGGGACTGGGAAGATATCCAGCCTCAACCCGGCAAAACAAGGAGGTGGGCTGCGAACGCCCAGCCTCCAGAAACGCTGGTGCAAACCCTCGCTCGATTGCAACCGGACGAAGCAACCCCACCTTGTTTACCAGCTGGGCCTGTCAAGCTGCAGATCAACATGCTCACAGCCGGCAAGCGCTGCCATCCGCGCTTCGATGTCAATGCAGACGAATGTCTGGATTTTCAGACGCTGCATCAAAAGATTACAGAGCACTACAGTGGGTGTCATCTTTCGAAGTTGAGGATCCAAGTCCTACTCTCAGACGGGTTGCAATCTGTGGGAGGTGACAGCGAGTGGATGCTCGCTCTTCTTTCCGTACAGAGTTTTGACTGGATGGATGGGGAGTTAAAGGTCATCGTCGAATCGGAGGAGGCGCGAAGCTGGTAGAACCCTTGGCTCAGGCTTAGGTTAGAGTCGCCGAATTCTCCGCTGGCAGTCGTAGCTCACATGGATATCTCTTGGTCAAGAAGGTTGGGCGTATACTGACACGGTGTTTGTATTATTGGCGCATGTTACTAAGGTAAAACTGATCTCCTCTACGAAGTACACCAGAAGAATTTGCTATGGGATCGAGCTCACTCCAGTCAAACCTCCAACATCCCACGGCAGGTTATACTCCCGCAGGTTTGTAAGGTGTAGCTCCCCAGCAGATTTGGAGCTTCAAAAGGTGACCCTTCTCATCATGATGCTGTCTCTCACCTGAGCCTTCTCTCTGTCAATCCACTGTGCCGCCACTCCTAACATCATAGCAGCCTCCTTCCCCTCTCCGACGGCGCTTTCATACAACCCTTCGATCGTCTCGCAGGCCATGCAGGGTCTACCGACCATGCCAACCACCTGGGCGGGAAGGCCGCTCCCGGTGCCGACGTAGGTAGGAGTAGCGAGACCCAGTCCGTTGTGGAGCTTCCTGCCCTTCCTCAATTTTTTCAGAGCGGACAGAGCGGTATTGATGGCTTCGAACAGAAGGGCATGTGGATCTTGAAGAGCGCGGAGCTCGTCTTCTGAAGGAAGGCCGTTGTTGGCGCGGTGAATCTCCTCGCGATCGAGCGTCAAAAGATTCTAGGCAGGACGGTCAAATACCGCGCCAATCCGCAAACGTGAGACAGATGAGGGACATACCATTGCTCGAGAGACGCGATCTAGATCCGATGAGTTGTCGGAGTCTTGACCTTGCGCGACAGGAAGATCTGCAGAGGTCTGGAGCACAGGTTTAGCGGAGCTTCCCTGATCGCCACCGGGCTCGCCAGCACCACCAAAGTGAGATGCGTGCCTTGCGTCAACTCGCAGGGCTCTTTCTCTGGCTTGCAGTTGCTCTGCCTGGCCTCCAGGTTGGAACGTTGAGGTGAAAGTAGGGTTGCTGCGCACGTAAGCCGCGAGAGATGTTACCCGGGCGCGAGCTGGACGGCGTGACTTGCTGATGAAAGGGCGTTTGAAGCTGCGGGACGTCATCTCGAATGACTGATGATGATTCAGGGACTGTTGGTTGGTTGGTCGCGTGTTATGACTGTGGCGTGTCAGACGCCTCGTGCTTGGTTGGTATTGGTATCAAGGGAGGATGACGAGCTCAGTGGGTTGAAGAGACCAAGAATATTGTAATGCTGTGAAAGTGTCCACCATTGTTTGACAGTGTGACTCTCTCTCCGAGGTTCAGGCCATTGAGACATGATCGCACAATGGCAACGAACACCGTCATACACAGACGCAACCATCATCAATAAACATAATGATGTGATCCTATTGTCGCAACCAAGTACATGGTGCTAAAGCACTATACAAACCAATGAAATGAGGTCTTGGGTGAATGTTAAACATGCGCAAAGTCTCATCACCCAAACTCATCACAACGATCTGAATCCTCTATGATATCTGACTGCTGTCGCCATCAATGTCTGATGCACATTACTGTACGAGAAGACAGCAGGTGGCCACGCCAACCTAGGGTTTTCAATCTCAATGCGGCTTGTGTCTGTGGAGTATAGAACACCGTAGAGAGCATGAAAATTGGCCACGCCCTCAACAGCATGACGAAAGGAGTGAGTACAGCAGTAACCGCAAATGCTTTACTTTTTACTATCCCAGTGATGAAGGTGGACTTCAGGACTTCTTCATTAGGAGATACAAGATAAACTATACCCTCTCAGCGGCACAAAGCACCCTGCTCAGGGGTTGAATTGTCTTCTTCTGAAGATGGGAAATGCTTCTCAATGCTGAGTGCTGCAGGGCCTGGAATCTGCAAGGGCAGTTCTCCATAGCTTGATTGTGTATGTTGAGCTAAGTACTGGTGCACTTTTCACCTCCATGGAAGGGCTTACAGATTTACGACAGACATTGAACCGTTTGAAGACCGTTACAAGTTACAACAGTTCATCCAGTGCAATAAACAAGCAGATATTGCTTGACGTGGGCACACTGCTGAATGGCTGAGTGGGTAATATGAAGTCCCATTGTCATCCTGTCCCAGATCGAAGATTAGGTTGTATACCTTACCTTCGTACTTGGTATTACATGATCGTATGCCCTTGGTGACAATTGAAGAATGGAGAAGCTCTCTTATTTCGTACTGAACTGCCTGCAGAATATCCAAAAAAGGATCCCAGTATGGGAACATGTTCTACGCTTATAGTCATGTATAGTTAACACTATTTAGCTACCTGATGCACAATGCTTGCTCTTCACGCTATCTAATTCATCCATCTATTGGTTCTTCCTCGGTTGTGGGTGCCAGTGCTTGCATCCCTCCCTGGCTTTTGCATGTTATCGCCACGAATCGGTGTTGTCGTGTGGTATATTTACTGCTGCGTTTGATGCTGCCGTCCGCACTCCGGAGTGTCGCCAGGGAAGTTCTGTTCAGGGCGACCCTGTGTTGCACTCGATTTCAAAATTCTCATTACTATTCGTCCTGCACATGCATTAAATGATTGCAGCATCAACCACTTATCTACCTGTCCAGCAGAGGCATCCAGTGGGGCCATTGCAACTTGGGGAGCGCTTAATCCACAACGGCAACCAGCTGCAAGTCACCCTGGTATACATCTTCTGGCCTCCATCGCACAGATGGGCGATTGCTGTATATACATATACTTCCGCTCTTCCCGTCAATTTGAGTGTGATGCCTGGCGGAGTTTGATTCTGGATTCATCCTTTCAGGTTGACCATCGACGGCGGCCCAAACCCGTCACATAGGGCACATCTCATAGCATGTATCACCGAGTCTCCCGCCATGTCAAACCTGGCAAATATCGTTGAATGCATAGTGTCAGCCTTTCAAAATAGTCTGAAAGTATTCCAGAAGGTTCAGGGGAGACAACGTCCAAACAAAGTCAAGTGTGCCGCCGACCGTCACAAAGAGGAGCTACATCTTCGTAGATCGATGAGACAGGGACCCACCGACATCATTAGAGAGTATGACCGCAGCTTCTCGGCATTGGGGGACAGGTTCGCAACCGGAGATGGTGGGTGTGCCTGATAACATTTAAGATACGCTTGGGTAAATGCTGAGGTCCTCCAAACCATAGTATTTGCGCAAGCTTCGCTGGCAACTACGCTTCTCAAGCTTAATACGGGCTTGGTGTACATCATCTCCTCTTTCCTCTCGCAGGATCAAGACCCAGCACGTCTTGACTATCGATCTCTAACGCAGCTCTCAGAGCAATCCAGAAGAGAGACCCTTGATGCACTTGGGCAATTGTATCGTCGACTGAGCGGATCCCCGCTTCCTAGAAATCCGGCAGCTACAAAAAAACAAAGCAGGACCAATACTGGCATAAGCCGTGATGACTCGAGATCCCGGAGAAGGAGCACTGCCGACCTAGCGGAAGAAGCCCGGCGAAGGGTAGGGCCTGAAAGCATGAGACAAGGTGCTCGTCGAAAGAAACTCCCTGGCGTAAGGATAATTATGTTCTCCCAGCAAAATGCGGCGTCCCTGGACCGTGTGCGAGGTGCCTGGGTCAGATCTAAGAAAAGCTCCTTATGCTCATCAGCCATCTCCTCTGCCGGATCACCGAGGTCTGGTTCAAGCAGCTGTACGACGCACATGTCACCAGTTGCATACTCAGTGTCATCCAGAACACCATGTTCCGTCCATACAGCAAGGATTGCCTCGTTATTTGCCATCTCGTCCTCTGCCGCGGCCAAGGAACCAGCCCAAGTCAGCGTCGAAGAGCATCCTCTGGCACCACGTGGTAAAGAGACTTGTCCAGGGTCACCGCCACCGAATTTCACAAGGCGTAGACTGAGCATACCAACTCCCTCCGGATATTCCTTTGCATCTGACAGTACGAAGCTCGGAGAAATACCGGAACGGAATTGGATCCTAGCCGTCTGTTCTCATGAAATGAAGACGGAACAGCCCATGACCTTTACGCCTTCTAATCTCGGTCCGGTGGCAGACGTTCAGGTGAATGCACGGTCTAGGTTCTTGCGTCTGTTCAGGAGGTCTGTGTTGAAGACCTGAAACATTTTAGTATTAGATTTTATACTCTTTATTGTAGTATGGAAAAGCTCAGCTTACTGTTCGGACTCATTCAACTGATACAGAATTGATGACTCAGTGAAAACCCTGCACAGGAAACGGAGTACAGGGTAATAGTGAAACAGATCACAATAAGTCGCAACCCGCCTTTGTAGCAGCCAATGAGGGTTTTTCATGGATTCCGTCACTAGGGCAGTGTTCCGCAACATATGTGGAGTGGGCTGCCAAACAAAAGGGACGCGATGCTCCACCATTGAACCATCGGCTCAACATGTGGCGGAACAGGGACGAAGTGCTGTGAACTCTCGGGTCGCAGGTGAGAACACCTTACAGTGATATGCGTAAATACGTGCCAGACAAACACCACCAAAAAAAAGTTGAGACAGTTGAGCAGAGATATCAACAACCACAGCTATATATATTAGTCTGTAAATTCTGCAGATAACAGAATTTACTGAGTACTCTTAATGACAAAGTTATACTGTTACAACCTCTTCTTTTTAACTGTAAAAGAGTGAACTAACTCTAAAGCAGTAAGTACTTAGTAAAATTTACTGTTTTTAAAGTTTACTGTGAGACTGAGTTAACATAACAGAGTAAACAGTAGCAGTTACAATAATAATGATAATATATAATGATTAACTGTTATTTTATAAACAGATAGCAGTATAGTGATCTCAGTTAATAGATTAATTACTAAAGGTTATAAATGTATAATGTACATCTTTTATATATATATGCAGAAATAAGAAGCTTAAGTAAATAATAAATAGCTAAGTGTTAAAGTTAAAGTTAGAGCTAAAGCATGTTTATAAAGCAGTTTTAACACAAGTAACTAAGCATTATTAAGCAAGCACATATATATAAGGTGCTGATACTTTGCTCACTTAATTTCTTAAAGATTAGTTTTATTATTAATAAAAATTTATATCATCATTCTATCATTAAATAATCTGCACAATGTTGTGTTTCACATTGTTATATATCTATCTCAGTATTCTTCTCATTTTAATTAAATTTAAGAGCTTACACTGAGATAAAGTCTTATTATATAGAGTTAATTCTTTAGCTTTAGTCTTTAACACAATCTTTCTTCTTACATTTACAGTTCTTCATTAACATAAAGTTATATAGCATTTAATTATTATATTAATGTTATCTCACAGTCTTATTAAAACCTAAAAAATCACTTTATAATAAAAAACCAAAAAAAGTCTTTCAATCTTTATCTGATTAAAAGCAGTAAGAATAACTGTTTTTAGTGATAATTCTGTCATTTATTAACAAACATCATTATATTTATTAATAAAAACACTGTTTCAGTCATTTTATTATTATTACCTTTTTTTTTTATTAATTCTGAAACACATATACTGCATTTATATTAAGTTGTACAGAGTAATTATCACAGTATTTGATAAACATTTTATAATTAGTTATTGTACTGATTTAATCTATTATTAAATAATTTTTATTGTTTAATAATTTAATGGTGTCATTTTATGATACATAAATCTCATCAGATTCTTTAAAAACCTTTTCTTCTTTATATCATACTTAAACTTGTCATATTATCTTTCTGCTATGTAAAACTCTTTAAGCTTTATAACTCTTTTTCTTCTTTTTTAAAGTTTTATTATTATGTTTTCTCATTCTTTATTGAATGCTTCTCACATTTTACTGTCACTTAGTTTGACTGCTACACTTATATTACTTTATCTCTGCTGTCTTTACTGTATGAAGCAGTATATAAAGCAGTTAAATATCATTTATATATATTTGAATCATCACATTAAGTACACTAAATATACATATAATAATAAAAAGTGTAAAAAGATAAGTATTTTTCATTCTGTTTTAACATTTTGTACTTAACTCTTATTTAAATTTCTTTAATATATCATTATAAGACTGCTATAAGTCAGACTGTTATTAATATTCATAAAGCTGCTTTTGCTAATAATTTTATTATTAAAGAAAAGACATTAAAATTGAAGATGTAACATTTTATAAAGAATATTAAAGCATTTCTGTATAAATATAAATATGTCACTAATAAAACATTTAAAAAATGTAAGATTGTTACTTTTAAATATAATGTTATAATAACTGAGAATCTTCTAAATGTGACTTTTTATAAGATATGCTTTAGCTTTTTTACAGCTGTTTCTCAGCTATTGTAAGCTTTCAGTTTTAATCAGAACAAGAAGAATACTGAAATAGATATATGTTGAAATAAGAAGACTTTGCAAGGGATTTCAGTCCTATTCTGACCTAGCATCAGAACTTGCTGTGTCATGTGATGCTGCTTAGTCAGCTCACACAAAAGTCATGCTGTTGATGCAGACTCTGCATTCTAGTTAGAATATATGAATTGAACAGTTGTTTCATAAAGGTTATTATATCAATGACTTAACATCTTTCTGTTCAACAGGTTATGAGCTCAGCATTTTGCCTTCATACCTTAAGACATTAATCAGTTATTCATTGACCTCACTGTCATCATCTTTCAACAGCATCTTTTGTCATTTCAATAGCCTACCTGAGTGCTTTCTTAAACAACCCCTTTTGTTATTACTTAATATTCTTGATTTTGACATTTTCATTGTTTCAATAGCTCACCTGAGTGCTTTCTTGAATGACTCATTGTTTTAATAGCTTATTTAAGTGCTTTCTCAAACAACATCTTTGTTGTTTTGATATTCTTAAATGACTTGTCATTATGATATTCTTGATTGACATCTCTTTGCTTTTTTGATAGCCTTTGTGTTTTGATGTTTGTTCTTGACAATTCACATAATTATGACTTTCTTAAACAGCATTTTCAACTTCTCTTGTCTTGCTGACACTAATAACTATGCCTCATGAGTCACTAACATCAAGTTTATTCTTATGAACAAAGATCTATGAGCTGTTGTTTCAGACACATCTTCTGAACCAGTTGTTGAACTTGATGATGTCAACACTTTGAACTTGAAGTTCTCATCTGAATACATCATCTGAAGTAAAAAGAACAACAGGGCATGTGCTACTATAGCACTGTCATGTCAGAATGACTTTAAGAGGTTCATTCAAGATCTTTCTGCATGTCAGATGTGGTTGAAGCTCAAGAAGTTGTACAAGGTTCAGGGCTTTAACACCAGATACCT
>JAABUP010003755.1_pt1 | contig 26342 bp, 27 predicted proteins | sample 5559201 | NCBI WGS metagenome assembly JAABUP01 (sample SAMN10711887, study PRJNA513373) | rock metagenome | isolation source: Antarctica rocks | place: Antarctica | reverse complement strand
GACTAATTTCGATGTTCTCGGCTAGCTTGTCCGAAACTTGCCTTTTGTGTCTGAACGGCAGGTTTGCCGACGAGACCGACGAGATGGCGTGGAAGCACGCAATTTCTTGCAAGTTTTGAGGATTGGCTGAGGCGTGTGGGGAAGATTAAGGATAAGAGATGGTGGGGACTTTGTTCATTGGAAGTCTAAGAGATAATTCCACTGCTGACTAGAGAAAGCTTTTCTCGTGATCGTGGTGGAGTATGACTTTTGCGGATGGTGGTGGATACAAAGTTCTTTTGGTGGATGATTGAGTGGGAGCTCTATGGTCATGTGGCACACCATGGGCGAAAGTGGACGATGAAGTTTATTACTTGCAATGAAAGTGAAAATCGTGGGTCGAGATGTGGACCATGACCATGACTCTGAGCATGTCCAAAAGTCAAGAACGCAGATCAGATGAATAGCCAATCAACGCATGTAGTTTACGGCATAGTACAGGTCAATGCCGACGTAGTAATGTACGTGAGCTCGCTGTGTCTGTATAGAAACAGCGGCAAAGGAGGTATGAGAAGTACAGTAGTGATTTTGCTTGAGAAAGTGCCAAGCTGTAGCGGGGTACAGAACTGACTTATCGCGCGATTCATATGGAGCAAGTCTCAGTGCAGGCTTACCATATTCACGTGGCAATTCATGGAGTCGCGTAAGACTGTTGAAGCCTCGTCTCCGTATATGTGGCTTTGTTCGATAATTGCCAACTCTTCAAAGTGGATCGTCATTGCATGCTTGCCGAATTCTTCAGAGTATCAATGCACGAAGTGGCCATTATTGGGATCGCATGTCTGAAACGATGGCAACATACGAGGTGGTCGGATGAGAGTTAGTTGGAATTCCCAAAGAAGTTAAACCATCCGCAGGGTGTATGGATTGGGCGATGCGGCTTCCTGCATGACGTGAGTAAGCCTAAGGCATATATCAAAAGGGTAGAGAAAACGGCTTCAATGCCAGTCGTGTGTCCAATCGGTCAAAGCTTCCTGCAAGCGGCCTTTTGAAACGTCGCCGGGAGCAGGGTCAGTCCTGCCACGAACCCACTCCCCCCTTCTTGCGGCTGTGATGCTGAAGACAACGTGTTTTGGGCGACCTGACGTCCTGCGCGGCTCCTTAATACCACTAGCGGTGGGCAAAGGTGAGCCTGTGCTCACCGGTGATCCTGCAGGATGATGCAGGAACGACGATTCTTCCATTTCGACAGGGTCTGTAGGGAGAAGCTGAAGCTTTGATGCAAGTTTGACGTGGTCACCCCATGCGTACGTCGAGTCACTTTCTATTTTTCACTCGATGGTACGTAGTATTGCATGAGTGGTACAGGGCCTCTGGTGGCCAGGAAATGGCAAGATTGGACGCGATGTGTGGTTTGCATGAGATTTGCATTGCAGATACGGTGTTCATGGCATGGCCAGACCTGCACTCTCTGCCAAGGCAAAGTTGGCATGTTTTGACAATGTTGATCGGTCTCAAATGGAGGAGGAACCTCCTTAGCTGGTGGGGCGAATTGGCTTGGCACTTGGAGATGATCTGTCAGCTGCTGGGTGCTGAATCTGCTTCACCGCCTCGGTGGCACCATGGCATCAATTCCACCCAAGCCTCAATTGCCCCAGATCTTCACGTGAGATTGGGTTGAAGCTCGCCTTGTCCCACGAAGTATATGGGACATGTGGACGGGGCCAGGGTTCATGCGCTGGCAAGTGGGGGTTGCAGGATGAATGGAAGAAAATGACCGGGTACTTGGGCAATACATGTCCTACTGGACGCAGCAAGCATCGCTCTCATGTGCGCAAGTTGGCAGAGCAGATTGAGGATGATGGCATGATGCAGTCGTACTCCACCATTGTTTCTCCCGGGGTTTTCGTCTTGGGGCGATCATCTGGAAAGGATTGCATGAGCGATGCAGCTGACATCGATGGAGGTTTAGTTTAAAGCCCGCTGTCATACTCAGAGCTGGCGACGGCGAGGATGGGAAAGGGGTCGTAGACGTTGTTGACTAGTGGCCGATCCCCGTTTGATCGCCTCTTGAGAGGTGAGTATTCTACCTATCCTATCCGAGTACTTATTGAGAGAATAATAATATATTACCTTAGTGAGCAGATTGATGCGTCCGTAGTCGGCCGACTTCGTTCTGGATCTAGACTCGCAGTGACCGCTAGCATCGAAGCCAGCCCACCTCCCAACTCCGCCTCCCGCTCTGGCTGACTCAAGTTGCTCTCCCTGCTCTCCCAATTGGCTTACGTCCTGCCATCCTCGACCACCCTGCGAGCGGGTGGCCCTCCACTAAATCCTTTCTCGGGACTTGGGAGATCTTGGCTGATTTCTGCTTCGTACTGCCGACCGCGGCCACTATGGCGACACGGCCTCATCTCGACGAGGGCTAACCTGAAGACGACCTCCAGGCTCCAGTTGGGCAGGGTCAGGGTCAGGGCTGGGGGGTGGACTTGCCGCTTTCTGACGACCGTTACCCACCGCGGGCAGCCACGGCTTCCCTTTTCCCTTTTCCGCCATTGCATATATTTAGATGGCCAAATCGACGTGCAAGGTGACGGTATGGAGCAGCGATTCGGCGGGACAGCAGGCTGGATTGGCCGGCGATGCGCAAAGAATTACGCGCCACCAGCGAGAAGATACGAGAGTGTGCAAAGGGGGAGAAAGGAGGATGAAAAGGGAGTGGGCGAGGAGAGATGCAAGGAAAAAGGGAGATCGGATGAAAGGTGGCTCATCATGTATGAAGTGGAGTTGTGCAGAGTGACTGGGATGGATGAGCCCGTCGATGTCATACCAAGGCCGCTAAGATAAGCGGTAATATTGTCGTCGGGGTGGTAGTACATACTACTAGAACTGCTAGACGGACGATTAGACTGGCGGAGAGGGGTGAAGAGGCAAATCCCTGCTCTCCAGTTCCCAATTCTTCCTCAGTCTGCTTTCTGGTTGCTGGGTCCGCCTCTTTCTCTTTCCTTTACTGCCACCACCACCCATCAACTCGACCGACCTGCCCTCTGCAGACGCTGCCTGCAGACGCGTGGATGCCTGTCGCACCATATCCCTCCTCTGTGCACCTCCCTCTAGCGTAGTCCTAGTTTCCCGTCCCTCCCCTCTGCTTGGTGGACCTGCATGCCTCTAAGAATAAAACAATAATGCCCTTGTTTCTGCCCAGCGGGACATCACCTGCTGACAATTCATACCCGACTGCACCGACGTGGCCACTCTGCCTCGAGCAGTGTCTGAAAGAAATAGACCGCACTTGCCCCCAGTCGGCTCCCAACGCGGCAGATACACTTTCCTCACCTTCTGGTTCTCCAGACTAGCCTATAGCCGCACAGACTCGCTCGCAACATCAGCCGGTCTCCTCTTCTCCGCCTAGCAGCTCGTCGGAACCTAACTCGACCGTGCCTTCGACCAAGCATTCCTGTGAGGCAGTATCAGATCCACCAGCCATCGACGGAAGTCGTGGACGTAGCCGTTAACATACGCCAGTTGCTCCCCATCTTGTTGAATTCACCTTCAACAGCAATTACTATTCGTTAACACTGCTCCACTGGTCATTTGCGTGACAAGCCTCTGACTCTGCCAGACTCCACAGTTAAACGGCTTTTGTTGGGGATTTCTCAGCACGACTTCTCAGCTTCTATTAAAGCCACTCGTTCCCCCCAAAAGCTTACCTGCAAAATCGCAGCACCGCAGGGCCAAGACGGCATTCATTATATTGGACGAAGGGAGCTTCAGCTTGCAACATTCGACCGTGCAGGCGACGTGCCTGGAATTTGCACACTCGGAGAAGCGTCAAAATCCCTCGAATATCTGAAGAGCGACAGTAAACTTTCATCACCCACCAAGAACTCTATCTTTTGGCTCCCGACCCTTCGTCCCGCCTGCTACGAACCTTTTCTCCTCTCAGCACTCGTTGTGAGTTCTACGCCCAGCAAACATACATCCAACTTTATCATTGATAATATCATTAGACTCCAAAGGCCACGATCCTACCAGGAATTCGGACTCGGATGCGTCTCTGCCATGAACACAGGAAAAGCCCCTGCCTGTACACCTACATGGCGAGGGCATATTGAAACCACCAAGGACGCCTTGCTAATTTTTGAAGCCTGTTTCGAAGGTACTCTCGCTCATTGCTTCCGCCGTCCGCACGATCGGGAACGGAACCAACTCATCGTCAGTGGGAATGTGTTCGTGTACGAGGAGGCTACGTCGGGGATCAAAAGGTGGACAGACGGGATACCGTGGAGTCCAAGTCGAATCCTGACAAATTTCCTCATATATCGCCAACTCAACAGTCCTTTCCCACCGGGGGAAAAGAAGAGGGCAACAAAGCGAAGCCAACGAGCTATCAAACCCGGGGAGCCGTATCCCACAAGCGCAACTTCGACGCCGGTGACTGACGAGAGTAGACCTTTTCCTCCGGAATCGCCGAATCCTAGCCTCAAGGCAGAGGAGAATCCCGATAAAGACGCTAATCGAGGCCTGGTGGGTTCGCTGGTCGATTCATATGAGTTCAAAGAAAATGGCTTACTTAAAAAAACAATGACTGTGACCGTGAATCATGTCCAGCATCATCTGGTATCTTATTACTCCCTCGAAGACGCGAAGCATAATCTGCGTACACCCCGAGATGATCCACATCTCAAGGACCTCAGAATAAGGGAAAGCTTGCTGAACCAGCCGAAATTCAAATTCCCTAATCTTGATGATGCTGGTGATGGCACATACGAACAGTTGGAACAGCATAATCCATACCAGGGCTATGCGTTCAACGGTTACGACCCGACGCGAATGTACCCTGCGATGCAAATGTCTCAAGTTTCATCCCCAATGGGATACCAAGGAGGCGTCTATGCTCCTTCACACCCTCCTTCTACGAGTCCTGGATATGCGTCGATAGCACCGACGACATCGGGCTACGCGACGGCGGTGCATTATTCCCAACATAATCCCCTCACCCCTCAACATCCATATTCTCACCTTAATCAACCGCCGCAGTATCAGAGTCAGCCAACAACACATTCCCCGTATCAGTCCCAGCAATACTCAGGTCACTCTCAAGATCAATTGCAGCACCCGGGATACCCACCACAATCAGCCACAACCTCCCTACCTCGGCCCACCGGAATGCTTGATTACTCTTCCGGAGCCCATAATAACAGTGGCTTAAGCCACGATCCGTACTCAGCCGGTGGAATCAAGTTAGAAGGGATGGTTCCCACAAGTCAATCCCAACCACCGCAGGCTTGGCAGATGCCATATTCACCTCAGCCATGGGCTGGGCGGCCGGAAGGAACGCAATATTCCTCATACCGTACGCAATCGTGAGGTTCGTTTTCTTCTTGATCTACAGAGATCGAAGAACAGAGCCCGCTTTGTTCGGCGGAGACAATTTCAGAGCTTGACAGGAAGACAGTGTCTCCGTTGTCGTTCTCGTCACCATCTAATCTGCTCCGATATAGTATCTGCTCGGAGGAATTCTGTTATCGAGCATTCTGCTTTGGCCCACACACCGGCCATTTGTGTTGCCGTCACCAGTAATTCAATCTGGAGACGGTCAATGCTCTCTTCTACTTGTACATACTGAATCACATGCGACGCCTCGCATGCTCTAGTTTGCTCTACGACTTCAATTACATCTCATCGCTTTTGCCGAGGTCAAACCAGGCCCACGCACCACTTCGACTGGGCCAAAGCTCCAAGTTCTACACAAAGGCGAAGTGGGTCTTTCCTTCCTCATGTGGGGTCGACCCGAAATCGTTGTCATCTCACTCACCTACGGCGAAGCGCGAGAGGCCATTACTTCAATATCAGGTAGCTCAAGTCATCCAGTCTGGGCTCATTCAGTCGCTCCTTCGCTGTGAAAAGGGGGCACAACAAAGCCTTGTCGATCTCCTATCCGGGAATAATGCGGACGCTGGATGAGGTGCAGCGTGCATTATTGCCGCCAGTACCGACGACCACGCCACCTGAGACTGCCTTGAATGTTTCATGCACCGTGTGGTAGCTCGACACCGTGCGCGCGAAAAGGGTGTGTCGGTCTGCCTAGCGGTCGCCGATCATTGTGATCTGTCGTGATCGACGCGGGATGTGGGCAGCTCTGATGACTTGGCGACCGAGGGCCCAAGGACAGCTTGAGTAACAATAGTCGATGAATGGAGCGGTTCGCTGGAGGAAGAAGCAACATCTGTATCATCAGCGACCAGGTGCATGCAGGGCACTCCTGCACGCTGGTTGCTGTAAGAGTACCATTCCGACCCTTTCTTTCTTGTGTCAATATTCATATTCTAGACTTAATTTCAAAATAGATAGCCCACCCTGCGCGTGACAGCGACAGCTCTTGTTGCGCGTACGGATTCAAGTAAAATCATACATCATTTTCTGGCCCTCAAGACTGATCCCAGTCTCACTAGCATTTTGCATCCAGTTCGGCCTGTCGACCGTAGCCCGTAGGATATGATCCCGTCCGGAGGGGGGACCGAAGGAGGGACCCTGACCGCGTGAGCAAGGCGGACCCTGCATTCTGTCCTGTCCGAAATATCATGCAAGCTACGGTCTCGAAAATTCTGAAACATACAGCCGCAGGATTTCCTATTTGAGCGACGGAGCTGGGAGTTCATCGGGACTTTGCACAGCGAAGAGCCGAGCAACACCGCGTATTCACTCATCGACTCATTACCGTCCGGCGGCCGCTATCACTCGGTTCAGGCAGCCGCGCCATAGGATAACCTGGCGGCGGTGAGGGATAGCTGGTGCATCATGCAATGCCAGCAGCTATGGTACGCTGTTGTGGGCTGCGGTCGATGGCGTTGGGGGGATGCGGCTTCGGCGTGGTGAGGGCGAGGATGCCGGAGGCGATCTTGGGGAAGAGAGGGACTTCGACCTGGGTGGGGAGAGGGAGTAGTGGTGGTGTGTTGAGGGCCAGTTACGGAAGCTTTGGCGACAACAACATCGTTGGGCAAAACAAAGGATTGTTAGGCGAGGAGAGAGCGATTGAAGTACGGAGACTTGGTGGGTCTTGGCGCAAGCAGATGAGAGGGTTGTCTATGCTGCCTGAGAAAGAGAAAGAGAAAGAGAAAGAGACGCAGGCTGAGAAGAAGTATGCATCTTCCCGTTCCTTCCCTCTACACCCTCTAATCAAGCTCAACTCCTAACATAACCCCAGGTCCTCCCTCCCGATTCTCCACGAAAACATCTACACTCTCCCCAACTTCCTCACTGTCACCCGTCTCCTCTGCGCCCCTGCGATAGGCCAGCTCCTCCTTACCAACAACTATACCTGGGCACTCGGCCTCTTCGTCTACGCGGGCGTGACTGATCTCGTGGACGGATGGATAGCGAGGCGATGGGGTAGCCAAACGGTCGTGGGGACGGTGCTGGATCCCATGGCTGACAAGGCGTTGATGACGGTTGTGGTGGGGGTGTTGGGGTGGGAAGGGGCAGTGCCTGGTATGTTGTGTTCAAATGCTTGAGCCTTGTAGTTGGGGAGACTGTGCACGAGGGGCGTAAGTGCAAAAATGCTAATACTGTGTCAATCCGACAGCTCCCTTGGCTATCCTAATCCTTGGTCGAGACGTCCTCCTCAGCTTGACAGCTTTCTACTACCGCTACGTGAGCCTCCCACCACCTCGGACAATGAAGCGCTATTGGGATTTCAGCCTGCCGAGTGCGGAGGTAAAGCCAACGTCAATCAGCAAGGTCAACACATTCCTACAGCTTGGGCTTATCGGTGCGACGATGGCTGGACTGGCGTTCCCGATGGCGATGGGGGAGACGGCACAGAGTGCGCTGGAAGTCAGTTGGTGGGTCGTTGGGGGGACGACAGTGTGGAGTGGGGCGAGTTATTTGGGAAGAGGAGGGGTGAGGATATTGGGGAAGAAGGGTGGTTGAAGAGGCATGGTGAAGAGATTAGGAATCCAAAATCGAAATTGGGATATCTCTAGAGAACAGGGCTACGTCATGCAATAAAAGGCCGGAAGCGTGCAGCGAAATGGAAGATCCTGCTTTGCGGTGGATAGCTTGAGGGTGAAGTACGAAGGACAGAGGTATGCTCGCAAACTTGCAAGAAGCAGAATAAAGGTCTTAAGAAGAGAAAGTGCTAGAGAGGGCTACCATACACCACTCTTCGAGGAAGACATAATAAATGATATGAAATCGCAGTAACTTGCTTCTGTTTAAAAGAATGTAACGCACTGTGTGATCCAAATGATGCGAAAAAGGGATCCATTCATCGGCCTCATCTCGAGCGTTTCTAGAGACGTTATGATACGTCAAGGACAAAACTTCAATCGGCGACGGCTTGGTCCATTCCCGGTCTCCTCCACAAACTCGAAGCAAACTATCATTCTCACGGGAGAGAAATGTATCATTCCGTGTTATAGTATCGCCATAACACTAGCTGTCAGAAGAGAACAGTCCTACTATCTGACATGTCCCTGCAAAATGCGAGATTGACGCTGCAACTGTCTAAGGCCGAAGGACCTCTTACCCCGGCCGTTCCCCTTTGGATCGCATGAGGCTGTGCTTGATGTGGACCGCACCTCATGAATGCTCTTTCCAATCATCTCTCCTTGCCTCTCAGAATTCTCGCTACGATATCAATTGATATTTTAGTAGCTTGGTCCAATGTTTAGACTCACGCTCTCTCAATGCCCTCACTACTACCGTCTCGTGTCATCGCAGCCCTAATGCGCAATTTCTATCTCGCATTTCTGCTAGTCAAAATATGGGGAATCTGACCTTCCAGGGAACAGCTAATCCACGGCAATGGCCGAAGTAGGTATTATAGCATCCATCCTTCAGATCGCAGACACCGGCCTTCGCCTCAGCCTCAAGCTCTACACCTTCGGCGAAATCGTCTCCATAGCCGACCGATCTGTCATTTCGATCTCCAAAGACGTCTCCCTGACTTCCTCCGTCCTAAAAGAGCTAGGCCAAATCCTAATCCAGGATGAAAAATCAAGGATCTGTTCTGAGAATGCGGTCCAGACGGCTGATGATATCGTCAAGGAATGCTTGGGTGTTTTTGAAGAGATGGAGCGGGTGCTGGTGAAGAAATTGCCGCATTTGGGTACACATGATGGGGAGAAGGCGAAGAGGGCGACGGTGTTGTTGGAGAGGTTGAGGTGGCCGTATTTGCAGCCGAAACTGGAGTTGATGAGAAGTAATTTGGAGAGGTTGAAGAGTACGCTGAATCTGATGTTGAATGTCATTAGTCTTGCTAGGCAGCAAGCTGATAGGTATGACGTTCTGGGACAATTGGAGCAGATCGGCACTGCGCTTTGCTAACGATGAACGTTACGTAGGAAGGAATCTCCGGAGATAATTGCAGGGCAAAGGACATTGATTGAGGATCTGGCGAGGTCTAATGATGACTATGTGAGGAAGTTTGAGCAGATGAAACTTTCGATTGATTCCGCTCGGTCGGTTCAGTCTGAAGGGTACGATACATCAACGACAACTCTGCTTTCGAATTCTCCCGACACTCGCTCAATCGGCGATGGACCACTCCTGAATGCAGCACTGAAATCCTCCCACGCAGAGCCGAAACTCGCTGGCTTCACAACAGCAAAAGTCGCACCTGGCCAATACAGTGCGGACTTCCTTGGCCTGCTACTCGAGCATTATCACACTCTCATGGGAAAGCTACTTCAAAAGTTGCATGCCCCGGAATATCAGATTCCTATTGAGTCGCGGTCTCGGATTAGGGAAGATATTATCGGCACCCACACGCGCGAGATTGAAAGAGCTAAGACAGGGCATGGATACGGCCAATCACACGAATTACTACACTCGCAGCGTCTTACGCATCAGCGATTGCCAGGTATTCAGGATACTAGTGGCTTCCTTCCGCCATCCACAGCATCTGATACACAGCCATTAGGACGCCAATCTCAGCAGCGGGAATCCCAAGCTACATCAACCTCAGCGGCTATTGCGCATTGCTATGACAGAAATTACACTGTAAGGCATGACAGAGAAGCCCGTCGTGCAGAACTTCAAGCATATTGGGGCCGATCAAGGTCTGGCTCCCAGTCTGCTCTTTCACACAATGAAAGAGCTCATGACGCTCCTTCAGGGGCTACAGAGGATCTCGATCTTATAGAGTACGGTGACATCCCCATTAAATACGACAATGTTGTCCATGATCATTACAGCAGTCCAATAATCCAACGAGGCTACCACATTTCTGTCCAAGCTACTATCATTCCGACAGCTGCTACCGGAGGTGAAGAACAAGCTCAACCGCAACAACAGCATCAGCAAATGACGGCACCACAGATGGCACAACAGACAACAAGCCCGGAAGCTGACAATGCGACGATGGGTAATGTATGCCGCGTGCATCATTCTAGATTACCGAGCATATCGGCTCCGCACGATTCTCCAGACTTTCGACGGCAAACAGAACATCAACGTGTCATACAGCAGCAGCAACAGCCACAAAGAACACTAGTGCGAAAGAATGCGTGGAAGCTATCGCTGCAGCAAGCTCAACAGAACATCTCAACGAAGTTTGGACAAGGTCAGCACGCAAGTGCTCATGCTCCACAGGAATCATTTCAAGAGGGATTGGCCCGGAAGCGGTCGGTACCGCGACGTCGTCAGCTAACACAAGGGGATCAATCGGCGTTGATACCACCTCTCGAGATTCGGGGCGTTAATGCCGAAGGAGAGATAGCTTTACCGAAGTCCAAACTGAAGAGGGACGCTGTAAGAGGTTCAGAATCGATGTCAGGTGGCACGTCGGCTGAGCCAACCAGATCGCCGACTCGCAATACTGAAGCAATGATAGGACCGAGCTCTCCTTTGAATTTGCAACAGTCACCACAGAAGCTATCGCCAATTCAACCGCATGACCTATTCACTCAAGCTAATAACGATTTACCTAACAAAAGGAAGCGATGGAGGAGTCACCGTGTTGGCGAGGACACCATGGCGATAGCGGACTCAAAACAGGCTTCTCAATCCACCCTTACAGGGTCTTATCAATTTGAATCAAAACCACGAGAAAGCCAGCATTCGATGTCTTCAAACTCTGATACAACCCGGGGTAGTGGGGACCACAACAGTGACAGAAAACCACCCAGTGATTTCCTGAACAAGGAGGGCATGGCGGGAAATTCTACAAATGAGATAGAACACCTTGAAGTTGAGCAAGGGTAAGATACATCTACCAACTCAAAGCAACACTACAACATCTAATTCTTGACTTTAAGGGACCTACGCCCTGCTCGTGCTTCAATGACTTATAACGAAAGTCCTGCCAGCTCAAGTAAATCGTATCCTCTGTAAGCAATAATTCCCTTTGCAAGCGGTTGAAGTCTGGGCTAATGCACGCATAAGTTCATATCATGACTCCTCATATCCCTCCTCCTCGCCCCTTTATAGTAGCTACTCAAGTAAGATAGGGAACCGAGAGGAAAAATCGTATCCAGAACCAGTCGTAGTCGAACCCCCAAAGATACCACAATGTTGGGACCAAGGCTGTAATGGTCGCCGATTTTCAGTGTTTAGTAATCTCCTCCGACATCAGCGTGAAATGTCTAAAATTGAATCAAAACCTATTTGCGATAGCTGTGGTGCACAGTTCACTAGGCAGACGGCAAGGGACAATCATGCTGCGTGCGATAGCTGCAGAAACCGATTGGAGTTGGAAGAAGCCAGTCGGATTGCAAGATCTGATGGCCCTTTAAGATCGTATGTTACAACAGCAGTCAGGAAATGCAGAGGTCGACTAGCTAAAAGAGAGCCTCCGTTACTGGAAGCTAAAGGAAGAAACAGTCTAGAGCAGATTACACAAGGAAAAGCGCAACCTGGAGCCAAAGAACATGGAGATTTGGAAGTCTCAAATCAACGTGAAACCCGATCCAGACCAAGGGTTTCCCAATTTGTTGGCGAAGCGGTCCAAACGACGCCGTCACCGGCGCCAGTTTCCAAAGATGGGGACTCGGATGCAAAGAGGGACACCAGAGATACATGCGAAGATGCTCACGAGTCAGTCGCAGGGACTGGCGGAGAACAAGTGCCTGAGGATACGAGTTGGCTTTCAACGACTGACAATGAACTTGATGATACGGATATGGAAATGCAAATGGATTTCGATCTGGATGATGGCCACGTTCTGGACCCTCTATGTAGTTTTAATTCGTCTTTGGGTGTTGACCATGACCAGGTAACCATTCGAAACTTCGAAGCCTCGAGTCAGAACCAGTCTCCGAAGAGACGTAAAGTATCAGCAGAGCCACCGATCAATGACAACTCTCAATCGCAAGATGAACCTCAACACATCCCTCCTAGAGCATCTAATGGCGAAGGTGACATTCCAGAAACGCAAGATGGTCGCAGCGTGGTGGACGAGCTCTTAGCGCAGTGGACGCTTTCACCCACCAGAGAGGTTATTAATTGAATGGCGTCTGCCGCAACTCAGATCTTCCCTTCGGCAGAATTGCGTGCGAGCCATACACTGCTGCTATTTGTACGAAAGATCATACAATTTGTCATGCCCCCAAAGTGTGTCCTCTTTCCTCATCATGAAAAAAGCCTTCAACCGTATCCTTGATTGTATTTCAAATCACTAGTACGTTACCACTGCTCGTGTCGGCGACCACGTCAGAAGCTAGATCCCATAGCGCGGCGGTACCTGACGATCACGATCGGATCAAAGGGCCCATGGAGGTCTACGACGGTCTTTTTCCACCATCATCTCACCCCGCACTCCACCTAGACGATGCCCGAATGAGGGGCTGCTCCTTTACCGCGTGATCACCGATTGATAGAAAAGTACAAGCCTCTCAGCTCAGCAGGTGAAGCCTTCCACCTGCTCTTCTCCGAACTTCAATATTCTCGACGCCCCTTCAAAATCGTGTCGCCAAGATTAAATACAAGTTCCACCCGCAATCCTTCAAACATGGCAACAGGCTCCTGCCTCTGCGGCGCCATCGCCTATTCCTACACCGGCGCCCCGCAAGTCACGGCGCTCTGCCACTGCACCGACTGCCAGAAATGGAGCGGCGGCGCCTACACGTCCAACGTCGTGGTCCCGCGCTCCGACTTCAAAGTCACGAAGGGGAGTCCGAAGAATTATAACGTCAAGGGCGATAGCGGGAAGATGAATGATCATTGGTTTTGTGGCGGTATGTTTTTTTCTTATTCTATCCCGCCGCATCCCGTGCTTGTTTGTTCGTGATGGTGAGTTTTGTATGGGAGGACGTTTTGCTGAGGGAAGTTAGATTGCGGCAGCAGTTTGTACACGATGCTAGAGGTCATGCCGGAGGTGGTGTGCGTTAAGGCGGGGGGGATTGATGATAAGAAGGTGAGGGATTTCGAGAAGACGGCCGTGGAGTTTTATTGTAAGGATCGGATGGGGTTTGCGGCGCCGGTGGAGGGGGCGGAGCAGAAGCCGGTTTTTGGATGAGTGGGTCGGGGAGAGGACTTGTGGATAGTAGGGGTGATTGGGGTGGAGATGGTAGTTTGTTGGATGTAGGAAGGGGATTTGGAAGAAGAGGGATGTAGGTGTTTGGGGATTTAGCCCGCCCTCAATGCATGCAGGAGCTCGAAATCAATGCGATATTATAATGACATCGAGTTCGAACAGCAATATCTCATCATCTTCAGCTAAAATTACCCCTATGATATGCAAACACCACCATCGCTATGCCCTTCGACCCAATACTCCGCTTCATCAAATCCATCCAACCCTATCATATCATACACCCCCGCCCAAACATCACTCAATCTAAAAGCGACACATCCGCCTGCTCACCCCCCTTCATCGGATCCGGCGCCGACTGCCCTGTTGCCATCTTGGCTGCGATTTTCCCAAAATACTGAATCACCATCGACTCGGTATAATAGCTGTGTTGCGCCGAGTGGTCCGAGACCAGATTGTGTGCGAGTTCGTGGGCCATGACGACGGCCCAATACGCAATCGCATCCGCTCTCTTCCCCTGCTGCACGTCTGGCAGATGCAGGTTCTCGAAATAGCGGTAGTTGAAGAAAAGGGACGTATTCTTATTAAACGCAATCGTGCTCCCCGCCCCATCATAGAAAACATGCACACAGCCCCTCCTCAACGTAAACGTATCCGCGCAATCGAGCAGCAACGCCGCGAACAATTTTAATGCTGAGGCGTTTTGGGCGAGGAATTTCGCGGGGGGGAGACCGTTGGAGATGACGGTGTTATCGAGGAAGACGCGGAGAGAGGAGATTTCGCCGATGTAGGTTATGTTGTGGCCGGGGGTGGCGTCGCAGTATGTGGATGTTTCTTTGACGGTGGTGGTTGTTGGGTGGGTGTCGATTGTTGGGGAGTTGTGCGGGCGGGAGGCTTGGATGGCGGTGATGAGGCTGTGGCAGGGGGGTGAGTATTTTTTGGGGGATGGGGATGGGGGGGAAGGGGAGGTACTTACTTGCGTTGGAGATGGTGAGGGGCTGTTACTGCTTCGGGTTGGGGGGTGGGAGTCTGCGGTTTTTGCGCTTCCATCGTGTCCTTTTGGTATGGGGGAGGCAGATCTTCCTCTGGAGCTTCGGTTTCTTGATGATTGTTGCTGCTATCCATGGTGATTTGAGAGGATGGCCGCTTGTCGAAACCGAACCGTCTGCCTAAACCGTCGAGAAAACCCCTTGGTTTTGGTCTAAGTGGTTCTCCCTCGATGGCTTCTTTCTCGAGCGAATTCCTCTTGCCTTTGGAGGCTGGCGAGTCTGGAAACAAGCCTGGCATTGAATTCGACTCAGCGGCTTTCTTGGCCTCTGTCGCTCGCCACACCGCTTCCCGCTCTTTCATATCGCGCTGTTCTTGCTCAAGCTGTTGCTTGCGGGCCTCTTCAGCAATCCGTGCTTCCGTCGCCTTCTGATTTAGCAGTCTGGCCACGTTGTATCCTCTTGACCGAAGCTTGGGTAGACTGGATTCCAATATCATTTCGAGCATGAATATGTTTTGGGGCTTCGAGCGCTGGAGTAACACCGGTACCAGGGCCTGGCTGACTTCAAGCATATCGAAACCGCCGGCAGTTACATAAAGTATTGCCTTGTCAGGGTTGATGACGGCACTTCTAGTCTCAATGCGACTCAAATTGTATCCTCGGAGAGACTTTCGTAGGGAAATCGACCGCACACACTTGACTTTTAGGTTCTGCTCTACCCATTTCGCATCGTGCTTGATGGATTCTTTCCCATGGTCGTGTAGGAACAATCGGGAGCGCTCTTGAATCAGTGACTGCAGCTTTAAGGCCAACGTTTCATCCTTTGACACCATTCCAATGGACTGGGTCTCCTCGAGCAAACTCGATACTTCAAGAGCACCCAGGCTGAAATAGAAGTCCTCAAGAGTCTCTTCCATTGGGGCAGCAAGAAGATTTGTCTTGAACATGTTGTACGTTATGATGTCATCAACAACGACGATCTGACTTGCATTAGCAAGCTCCCAAGACTTGATCCCAGTGTCTTCCTCGTCTTCATCATCGTCATTTGCGGACTTGGAAGTGATCTCTCTGTAGGCCAGTAGGCATTTCGCGCCCTTCATGTCCTTGACGATAGTCTTGTCTCTCTTCAAGGTACGCCATGAGGCAGCAACAGTCCGCAACAGTTCGAGGTACCTCGTGTCTCCGAGCACAGAGAAGATCCTTGCCGGCTCACGGGTGAGTATTCTGGTCAATTCGGCTGTAGTGGGCTCATGCTTCGAGCCGATTCTTAAAAGGAATGTGTTGGCTTCATGGCCGAAGTCCACGTAATCGAAGATGTCGGCATACTTCTCACCATCCCCGAGAAAGCAAATGCTAGGGGGTACATGTTTCAATCGTTCAGACTTTTCTGACTTAGAGGTAGCAAGGCCATTGACTTTTGGGGGAACTGGTACTATGAGCGCATCACTTAGGCTTTTTGCCTGCTGATCGTTGATTTCTGATATTCGACTTGCAAAGTAAGCGAAGACTTCTCGTGCGTTCCTCTTGAATTCTGGAGGGGAGTTGACTAAACGTTTGATGCACTCGGACATGGGCGGATTGGGTTTTACACCAAACTTTGACGCATGAGAATGCAAATCCCGGCGCAAGATGTCAAAGCCTAGGATTTCACCTCGCTCGTCTGAATAGCAATTGTTGGGAGTTGCCACCCTCTTTTCCGATTTGTCAACCGGCAAGTAGGGCAACGTAACACTAGAGTGATCGAATTGCGCATAGCCCTTCGTCTGGTGGTGGTCGATAAAGTACTTTAGGGCATGATCTCGCAGACCCGAGTCTTGGTTGGCCGCGGCATTCGACATGATCTTGATGAGGTCAATGTAGCTTGGCGCTGCACGAAGACCTAGAGACGTAAGGAAGCGTCCTTCTACACTCTCTGGACGATAGACGCCAGGCCATTGCATCGTGCGCAACTTCAGTCGCCTCAAAGATTGGTCTGGTTCGAAGAGCTCGGACACCAAATAGCGTTCGGTCGTAGCTTGAAGAGCTTCGGTTTCTGCAGGACAGATTTTCATACCCTTCAGCCGATTGATATCGGCGGAGGGAATGTCATTACGGACTGACGCCAGATATTTGATTAGGTCCACGTGACTCCACTTAGCTGAAGATGCAGGTACTTGTGTTTTCGTTGTCGACGACCTATCCACTAATCGCTCGAAGACAACACCGATCTCAACGGTCTTGCGAACACCTAGAGCGACTAGGAATTTGTCCTTCACAGATTGAACACCGGTGATAACAGGAAGATCGTCGAAGAGTTTCACCGATGGGAAATACGATTCTGCCGGTTTTCTCATGCCCATCTTGGTTGGTATCACGGTTCTGGCCGTCAACAGCTCAATCACAGTGGCTTTTGAAGATTGGCTCAGTCCCTCCCACTGTTTGGAGATGACTGGTAAGACAGAGCTGGCGAATTCTGGGGAGGTAGTGATATCGATGTTAGCCTTTAGGTCCCTGCGGCCGCCAATGTTTTCTATAAGCCATCGGAGCCATGGGACTAGGTGCAGATCCTCGAATCCCAGTAATTCCAGATCAGCTTTTGCGAGCTTCTTAGTTAATTTGAACGGTAATGTAGTTGGTGGTACAGGCATCTCAGGTGGGATTCGGGAGACGTTGAGGAAATTCTTCATCTCTCCAAGAATTATGACCTTTTCACAACCACTTTCTTCATCAATCGCCACCGCAACATTGAGCAAAGAGCGGATTGCTCCCTGGTCAACTTCATTGATACGCGCTTTGTGGCCGAGCCATTCTAGGAATTGTTGAAGCTGTGCACCATTTAGTGCTTTGTTTTCTAGATTCTGCTTGATATCTGTCATGGTGACCTCGGTTATGACACCATAATCGATAAGTTTTTTCACAAGTCCGACTTCGACTAGAGCTTCAGGCAACGTCGGAATATCCTCGACGAAGCCGAGCTGTTCTGGAGCGAGGCGTATTTCAGATGATGGCATTACGCCTCGTGTAGACAAAGTGGCTATGGTAATTTTCTGATTGCAAGTCCAAAAGGCCTCTTCCATTAGTGTGCCAACTTCAGGAGAGGGGGTTGACTCGTTCCAGGTGTACGTGCTGTGCAGAAATAGTGCTTCTGGAAGGACTGCAGCGATATCCTCTTTTAGAGGCCGTTGGCGACCAGCTCGGTGAACGACCCGAGAGAGCTTTTCTGAAAGATCGTTGGTCTCATTGCCCCAAGAGATTCTTGCAACTATGCCGGCAACGCGCAATAGCTCAATGTTCCAAACCCTGACATAACGATTATTCAAATCAATAGATTCCCGCTCAACGGTGGGTATTACGGAAGGAGTACTGATATGTACATTCAGTCCGGTAGTCTGATTTGTTGTAAAGCCTATGAAAATTCTCCCCTTCCCATTTGTGGGTATGAAAGTAGCAAAAATCTTAGGAGCTTCGGAAGCTTTGTTCGAATTTGAGGACGAGGCAATCTGCTCATCGTACGAGGCACTCAGAAGCGAAACCGTCGTGTACTTTGGCGGTGGCTTCTTCGTTGCTCGTTCTAACTCTGCCTCAAAATTTTGGCTGACAGCGGTCTTGATCTTCGCCTTGTTCACATGTATAAAGACTGTGGCCGTGGATTCTCCCAGAAGGTCTTCCTCTAATCTCTCCTGAACTTGCCTCTCTTCTCTTGTCACCTTTTCGAGAGCTGCGTGGTTTGAGGCGCCTGGCGCTAGCCTTGAAAAGAATCCTCGCAGGGACTGTGCCGATTGCGCCCCTTTCACTGTCGAGCCTGAACCATCCTCTTTGGCGTTGCCCTGGAGAGCCTTAGGCTTCCATTCAACAAACTTAAGCCAGTGTGCGTCCAACTGTGCAGCCTCCTTGGTGACGGCAGTCACATTCATCAGACCTTCTCGTGTCTTTCTTTCCACCTCTTTTGGTATTCGTACCTCTACAATAGGTGCTGTCTTTTTGATGAGTGTCGTAATCGGCCATTCATCAAGCATCACTTGTATTTGTTCAAGACCTACGAATGTGAGACTGCTGGCAAGGAATTGGCAGAGTGACATCAACGAAGGCACTGGAGTATTCAGGTTCCTCATTGGAAGATAAAAAGTTGTGTCCGTACTCTGGCCGTCGGGAAGAGCGGATCTTCTCGTAAACAATGCATCCTTTTGCCAGTAAAATGCCAAAGCTTGCTTTCCAGATGAGACAAGTGGCTCTTCGCAGTCTGCAAATACGCTGTAAAAGCCCACGCCGAAGGCGCCTATCTTAGTTTCGTCTGGGTTACCCTCAGCTATTTTTTTCAGCCGTGACCAGTCCGTGTCTTTGAAAACCTCTCCATTGTTCTCGACTACCATGGAGTTAACGGTATGATTCAGCAGAACGTGCTTCAATCGAGTTGAGGTTTCTTGGCTCTGTGGAACAGGCACGGTAGACGAGGGGGAGGTCTCGAATCGTATTGTTACCTTTGAGGCGGAGGCGTCGGCTGCGTTTTGAAGGAGTTCTCGTAACGTCGTCCATTCCCCTGAGTATCTTGCTAGGACTTTGTCTATCAGAGCCCGCGTATTGACTGTGACAGCCTCGTCACTGCCAGCCCCCATAGCCTGCGCTCTCAGCGCCTCATAGTCAGGCTTCGAAGGCATTCTACCCTTCAGGCGTGCTAAGGCCCCGCCTATAGCTTCTGTCCTGACCTCGTCGCTGATGGCATCAAATGAGTGACCGAGCTTGAGTTTATATCTCTGAATGTCATGAATTCTTTGTCCCTAAAAACAATGCTGATTGAGAATATTATTGAGTGTGGCAAGTGGGATATGCTTGAAGTTTACAAAGTATGTGAATCCAGTAGTACCAGAACGCCAGACCATGCACAAGTACAAAAGAGGAAGTGACTAATACTGGAAAGACAAAGGTGGTTCTGTGGCGAGCTCGGCGAGGTAGGGCTACATAGACGTATGATAGGGTCGTCATAACAAAGAGGGTGTCTGCATATCAATTTCCCCGACGACTCGAGCATTCCTCTCCGCAAATAGCCAAGCCTCAGAGATGATAACACACTCCACTGTACGAGTCTCACAAGACTACAAGGTCCCTGAGGTATGCGCGAAGTCAGAGACCAACTCAAAAACTCGATCTTTCGAGGAGCAGTCATGAATCATCAACTGAGCAGGCAATCCCTCGCATACGACCAGAGTGCACCTAAAATACCGTCTAGGGTTCCATGACATGGACCTTGACCCACTGTCTATAATTACCCCAGCTCGCGTCAAAGTCATTCTGATCCCCGTCGGTCATGTCAGGCAGTCAAGATTCGAAGGTTTCGTGCAGAGGCTGCAGCAGGTCAATGTGGTGCGCCTGGGAGATGTTAGTCCTGATAGCAGGCCGCATAGGAGCATGGCTCTCTTATTTCACGTTCCATACCATTTGCTAACTATCACGACAGCTATGTTCTCTCCCCTTGCTTTCCCCGAAGGTCTCGTACTCTACGATCTATCGACCTCCCTACCCCCTCCTTCGCACTTGGCCTTGAGCCCATTCGAAATCTACAGAGAACCTTGGGTTGTGATAGGATTAGCCGACGGAATCAATGCTGTGTCTGATGCTACCCAAGATAAAGAAGCGAAAAGGTTGGATGACTTGGTTGCAAAAGATGCCTCCAAAGTGAACGAACTTCGATCGCTTGTAACGACTCTTGAAGATCTAATTGACGACTTTCCCAAAGCATTGGTCCATCAGATTCTCGTATTCGACCATGACGGTACATCTCTACCAGAGCGAATATACCCAGTCCCAACCCCCTCCAAATCAAAGACCACGACAATAAAGACTGTTATGTGCGATTTGACCTCCCGACTGCTTGCCGAGATGTCGACTTATGCAAAGTCCCTCCAAGGCCTCCATACTCTAGACTCACCCATGATACCTTCAGGCACAGGCAAACTCAATGGAGTTGCCTCAGCTGTGCCGGCTCACATGAACGAAATCTCACGAACTAGCAGCTCAAGATTGGCCTCACAGGGGGGAGATACTACAAGATCCGAGCATCGTATGTCGGTGCCAGCAAAGTTCCCCTCGGTTCCGTCTTCTGGAATATCAACGCCAGATAGTCGCCCAGCATCTCCTTCGAATGGCGCACGCACACCCCCAACGTCCCTTAATGAAATTTCTGGGTCCGCTTCTTTTCCGTCCCCTCCAAAGTCGACAGGGCATGATCGGGCAGATAGCCGTAGTGGAGGTAAACTAAGTGGTTTTGGCGCTGACAGCCTGGGAGAAAGGGATAGGACGAAGGGCAAAGGCCGGATCGGCATTGCAATCGGTGCTTTGTATCTACTAGCCGGAAGATGGCCGGATGCTGTGAAGGAGTTAGTGCAGAACGCAGCGGTTGCTAGAAACAGCAGTGACTACCTGTGGCATGCTAAGGCAATGGACTGTGTATTAGTCTGTCTTTTGATGTATGCTTGGGCCGGCATGGATTTTCGTGTAAGCTTCCACCATATAGATGAAAGCAATTCATACACCCAAAATTTTTCACGATGGATGGCAGCTGAGGCATCTAGATTCCTGAAAACCTTTTTCCTGGCACGGAGAGGCCAGGCTCGAGCAGCTCAAAGTCATCCAAGCATACGGCCACGAACAGCTTGCCGGATCTGGGTGTAACGAAGTCTACAGACCCAGTGAGCCGTGCTGCATCCCTTCGTACCCTTACAAGTCTTTTACCCGATCTGACGAATACCATCTTGAATCTCTATGCCCGAGCATGGACCTTCACTGACGATAAACTTCCTCCATTGGCCTTCTCTCAGTCCGCTGTTCGCTTTGCTAAGCTTCTCAGCGCGATCCGTATTCATCATGGGCATTTGGATGATGTCCTATTAAGGCATCTTGTCCTCAATACAGATCTGCCTCTAGAAGAGAACCCATCTCTAGAGGCAGTTCCGTTCCTGACAAGGGGAGAGGTTGTTGAACTTTTGTTCCGAGCCTATCCTGGACCCCCATCGGAAATGTCAATGACGATTGCAGATCACACGACTGTCCTTACTGGTATCGCTTCTGTGCTGTCCACGTTGGGCTACCATCGTAAGAAGGCCCTTGTGCTAAGGGAGCTCATGATAAGTCTCTTGCCAGCGCTTGTACAAGCTCGGAAAGACGGTGCTGCTGAGATGGGAGTCCATCCTGCCGCAAGCCTTGCCACCCTCAATGCAACCGTCAATGCTATTCCATTAGAAAACAATGGCGCTTCACTTGACGATGCCGAGCAGGGGATGCGGTGCTTCCTGTGGATTGTATGTCGGTCCTATGGCATTGTACCTCCCGAGCCTAGCAGAGGCCTTGATGCAGAAGCAACAGCAACACTAAGTGATCAGCCCTCTAAGGGGCCTTCGAGTCCAGATGGTGCTCAGATTGCCGAAGTCATAGCATTCCGAGCCCTCCAGCAAGCATCGGCGAAAGCAGCCGGTCCCCTAGATCTGAAGATTGATGTGCTGAGATCATGCATCAATGTATGCGAAGCTTTGCCAGATCTCGTTGGCGCCCTTCAATTTTCGGCATACCTGTTGAGAATAGGAGGGAGTGGAATCGCGCCGGGGCCAGAAAGTAGCGATGGATCTCCTGAACTAGTGATCGAGGAGCAAGTAAGGCTGGTTAATAACATTTATCGGACCCTCAGCGCTGCGAGGCAGCTTGGCATCGAGCATCCAGAAGCAGAATACTGGGATGACTTTTTGGTAAGAGGGATTGAGCCCGTAAAAGCCCACTCCTCGAAAGGTGTACAGCCGCATGCAAAGTCAGAGCTCGAGCTGGTCAGTACAATGGATGCGGAAAAAGAGAAAAATCCGTTCATCTATAATCCCTTCTCGAAATCTAAGACCTCAGCGACCAGGGAGCCTCTCCTGGTTGCAAAGGAAGAGTCATTCTTCCGGATTACGATGCAGAACCTTTACGATTTCGAGATTGTGGCTGAACGCGTGAGACTCCTCTCGGATGGTGTCGAATTCGATTGCGAGGCCCAGGCCACAATTATCGGACCTTACAGGACTCAGACGATTATCCTAAGTGGCACACCATTAGCCTCTGGCTCTCTCACGATTTATGGATGCTCAGTAAAGGTAAAAGGATGCCGTGAGCGAAGCTATCCTACTTTCTCTGAGCCTTGGTCTCTGAAGTCTGGCATCAAACAGAGACCTTGGGACTTGGCTGGAAAGAGTCGCCTGACATCGGCTGCTTCTGGCGAAGATAAGAAACCAAGACTTCCTCTTCCACCTTCTCCCACTACCTCAACCCTGGCATTGAAAGTCCTTGGGGCGCAGCCCAACGTTACACTCAAGTCCATGTCTGCTCCACAGGCAGCCATCATGCTTCTCGAAGGCGAATCAAAGATCCTGAAACTCAGCCTCCAAAACACATCGCGCCTGATACCCGCAGACCTAGTCTTGCTTTCCTTCGACGATTCCACAACGTCTCAAAGGCAATCTACCTTGCCCGACCAAGAACTCTCCGCTATTGAGCTACACGAGCTTGAGCTTGCATCAGCAAGTAAGCAGTCAATCAAATTGCGTCATACAAATATGACCCGGGATATTGAAATTGAACCTGGCGGAGAGACGAATATAGACATTGATTTACTGGGAAAGCCAGGCTTGTCATATGGCACCATCCAAGTCGATTACGGTCATCTAGGAACTGCGAGAGCAGATGTCAAGGAAACATTCTACACTCGGCAGCTAGTCATACCGCTCACCGTCACTGTGAATCAAAGCATTGAAATTATACAAGCCGACATTCTCGCGCTCCCACACAATATCCTTCCAAAACAACAATTGCCGCACAACCAGGCTGCTCCTGGAGCTGAATCTTCTACCCAAGACCACACGCCCTCATCTACCAGCAGCCCCCCGAACTTCCTAAATCCTGGCGATAGTACTTCATCTTTTCCACCCCAGTGCCTCCTTCTTCTCGACTTCCGGAACTCCTGGTCCAACGACCTAACCCTCACCCTCAAAGTCTCAGATCCATCATCCACCTCGTCACCAACAATACACTCACAGCAAATCCAACCAGGCACCACTCAGCGGGTCCCTCTACCCCTTCCTCGCCTCTACATATCAAACCCTCACGCTCCAATCCCTTCCCTCAATCCAGCAAACAAACGTCAATTTGTCGTCTCGGCCACCAAACACACCCCTGAGGCTGAGCGAGCGATGCGAGAATCATTCTGGTACAGAGAAGCTCTACTGGGCCGTCTGAAAGCCACGTGGAGAGAAGATGGCACTGGGCGAAGTGGAGATGTTGATCTAAGGCGATTGAGATTGTCTCCGCAAATGCTTGCTGCTCTCAAGCTGCCAGATCTAGAAATCAGCATGTCTGTCACCAGTGCTGAGCCTGCGTCTAGCTCCTCATCCTCAGATGGGGAGGACATAGAGGAGGTTCACATGACTAAACCTTCCACATACAGAGTCTCGACTACTATATTCCTGACCCTCAGCACTCATCTCTACAACCGTTCCTCTAGTCCCATCCAGCCCCTGATACGCCTGCAACCAACGCTAGCAAATCAACCCCAGCATGTAGCGCTCGATCTGAGCAAGAAGCTTCTTGTGAATGGACTGCTACAGCGTGCGTTGCCGACACTGAGACCAGGGGAAAGAAAGACAATGGACACGGGGTTTCTGGTGCTAAGCTATGGGATCTATGAGTGGAGGGCCAGCGTTGAGGAGGTATTCACTCCAGGAAAGGAGGGAAATGAGATCGGAAGAAAACGGGCTGCTACAGGGGAGCTTGATGTGTTGACTGATATGGAGAGAAGGACCTGGCTGGCAGAGTCTCCCTGTACTGTCATTGCCAGGGACGCTAATGAGCATGTAGAAGCATCTAGATACCTCGATGATCGGTGACACCGATCATCAGGTCACTGGAAATTTGTCATAACGAATGCACCGGTGAAGTCAAATGCTCAGGGTCCAGTAAAGTGAGGTGAAGAACGTGACATTTTGGTGATTTCCTCCGCAAAATTACCTGCCAAAAGGCATCAGGGTCCTGATTTCTTCACATCACTTCGGTTCGAGCCTGCAGCTAACAACGTAGCGTGTTTTCAGTTTCCGGCTCTGAATATATAGAGCCTCTTCTTCTTTTCTCTTGAAGTTTTTTGCTCCCTTGCAACACATTCTTTTCGATCGCATATCCACGCTCTTTTCCATTCCCAAGGCCTTCCATCGCTCATTTATTCTTCTCGCTCTCAAATATTCCACACAGACTAGCAATATGAGCAATCCGGTTCGTAACGTGGTCATTCACTTGGGTTCTCAACCCGTCATGCTCACCGTTCTTGGGGGCACCCATTTTAATATTGCTGTGACTGGGGGCAATCAGCCCAACTTGCTTGGTGTCAACGGGGGCCTCAACCTCTTGATTAATCAGGCACAGGGGGCCATTGTCCCTTGGAATCCACGAATCAACCTCACAAATCCCATCACAAATCCACCGCACTGGTCCATTCCCGACGCCAACGATGCCACAGCACCAGCTGTCCCTCAGGATAGCAATAACGCCAACCAGCTAGCCCTCGGATGGGCAAAGCTGCCAAATGAGTTGAAGGATGAAATCATTGGAATGGCGATGATGGCAGAGGATACGGAAATCCACTTGCCATGTCTCACTTACAGGACCTACAAACCAAATGTTGCTGCCAAAGCTCTCCGCGTAAAGTGAGCATTACTCTAACCAATCCTCTGACTCTGACTGACGTATGGCTTAACAGCTGGCACTTCTATCGCGAAGGCACCTTGGCTTTGTATAATAGGAACATGGTTACCTTCGACAACTTCGGCTCAGACCTGCAGACCATGTGCAAATCTTGGAATGTTTTGGGGGTCCAGTCCCCAATTTTCGGCGAGGTCACTCTCATCATTGGCGATCATGTTTCGCAGGACAACGGATTTCTCAAGGCCTGTTCCTTCGCCAACGTACTTCAGCATTTGAAAACTCCTCTGCGCGTCCAACGTCTCATCATCATCTTGGAACGCTACCACTTGTCGACGAGAGAACAGTTTGCATCCTTCGCAGCGACATTCATGAACGTCAAGGTCGGCAACCACCTTATGCTAGCAACCACACTTATTCCCGCGCTCCCTTTCTGCTGGGAATTCATGACCTTACAACTCACCGGGGCCATGCACATGGACTACACACCTCTTGAGCGAATCCCTGGATCCGCGATTGGAGACCCCGATGCCCGTACTGCAATCTTCGGTCGAACGAAGGTTTGGGAGCAAGGTGAGGCCGGAGTTGAATACTGATGGTGCTTGATGTCGTTCTGGCGTTCACGGGGGAAGTAAAGTGCGTCGAGTCGGGTGGAATGTCAGATTCTCTTCGCCTTCATACGCCGGAAATTGGCGAGTCTTCATTCACAAGCAGGATTTCGCGATACGCTTCTTTTACAAGCACTCTAATACGAGGTCAACTGTATCATAGAACTTTTCACGACTAGCTCCTCCATTGCTCAGACCCAATCCAATCAACACTGTTCTCTTCTCTTCAGGATTCCTCGTGACAATAGCACTGGCAATCTGAGACGCATACAGCTGTCCTAGATTCTCCCGTTCAGATGTAGATCCTCCGAGCAAAGTCTTTGGCGTCAGATGAGGTAATGGCAGCAAGCTGTTTTCATCGGCGCTGGAAGGCAAGTACTGTTCAGAGAAGTTGGGATTCGACGGCTCTAATGATACATGGATCTGAAGGAGGAATTAGGACTTTGCAAGCACGGTATTTGGAGACTAGTGGTACCCATTGAGCGAGGCGTCCCTCTTGGGAGATGGTGATCATGATCTTGTCTGAGAACTGTGTGGAGGCCACATCCGTGGGTATGCCATCTACAAATCCAGCTGTCTGCTTTGTGATTGCTGGATAGGTGGAGAGAGT
>JAABUP010003754.1_pt1 | contig 26350 bp, 44 predicted proteins | sample 5559201 | NCBI WGS metagenome assembly JAABUP01 (sample SAMN10711887, study PRJNA513373) | rock metagenome | isolation source: Antarctica rocks | place: Antarctica | reverse complement strand
GTGATGGAAGAAGAGGACCTGGATGCAGTGGCAGAGGCCTGGGGAGGTGAAGACGAGGACCTCATACCTGGGGCCCCCACAGAAGGGCTGGACGAGGAGATGGAGGGCTTTGAGGAGGCTGGGGCCAATGGAGAAGAAGATGAAGAAGGCGGCTGGGACATGGAGGTGAGTTGCCATATCTGCACATACATGGCATTTGCACATTTCCCCTCTGATCAAACGAGATGCGTGTCCTGTTGCTCTGACCTGTGCTTGCAGAGATTCCGTGTGTCCTTTCAGCAAGTCCTGTGTCAGATACATGATGGCAGCAAGCACACCAGGGATGCTCAGCTCTCACTGTTTGCAGTTACAGAAGGTGTTCAGTGACATGTGCTTGAGTGTGTGTGCGTACCCATGCAGGACCTGGATCTACCGCCAGAGATGGTTGCAGAGGCCAGAACAGCTCCTGGCGAAGACAGCCAGTTTGTGGCCCCCACCCCTGGTGTCACACCCACCCAGCGCTGGCTGCAGAAGTGCTCTCTGGCAGCTGACCATGTTGCTGCCGGAGACTTTGCATCTGCCATGCGACTCCTCAACAGGTAACATAACAGTGCAGCTGCCAGGTCTTCGTGTATCCTGGCTATGATGGAGCATGCGCATGGCATATCAACATAGCTGTGAGCATGAGCAACAGCATCTTCTGCATGCTTGGTGTAGAGGCAAACAACAGGCCATCATGTAGCATTGCAGCTCACCAGATCAGAGCTGCTGCATGGCATGGGTCCAGGCAGTCACTCGACTGATTCTCAACAAACCCTGCGTTCTGATCACTCATGATTGTGTTTGCATGCTTCAGGCAACTGGGCTTTGTCAGCTTTGATCCACTGAAGCCGATGTTCTTGGATGTGTTCACTGCGTCACATGGAGCCCTGCCAACCTTACCACACCTAGGGCCTCTAGCAGTAGCCCTAGACAGGAACTGGTCTTCTGGGGACCCTGTAAAGCCTCCTCAGGCACCAGCGCTGGTAAGCCCCCTCCCTGCTCATTTGTTACAATGCTTGCTTGACCATCATGCTGCATTGCTCGTGTCTGTTGTCTGATCACACAAGTGCCCCTTCTTGCTATCAAATTGACCTCAATAAGCCTCATGTCAGCAGCGTTCATGCCTGAGGTATGTCGGCAGCCATGTCTAGTGTCGCAGGATTTTTGCATTGTTTTGCCAGCTGCAAAGTCTGCCAAGTCAACTGCAACAACCCAATGTTCACATGCTGCTGATGACACCCAGTAATAGGCACAGTCATGGTTCTGCAGGCATACAGTCTGGACGGAGTGAGCGACTCTCTGAGGAAGGCGTACAAGCTGTTCACAGACGGCAAGTTCTCCAACGCTCTACAGGCCTTCAACCAGATGCTGTGGACCATTCCACTGGTGGTTGTCACCTCAAGAAAGGAAGTGGATGAGGTCAAAGAGCTCCTTACCATCTGCAGGTCTGCTGGCCATACTAACAAGCTCATATCAAAAAGCGCAATAGCCCTGTGTAGTCCATTTGCATTGAAATGTGCAGGCTGCCTCAAATTCTGTATTGGCAATACTGCTTTGAATGGCAGCAAAGATGAATCCAGTTGTGGGTTTACACAAACTGGATCACACTTGTTATGTGCTGTCCAGTTGATTGCATCATCCATACATGTATACATCTGTGTCAGTCCTGTTGCTGTCAACAGATGGTTTTGGCAAAGCCTGCAGCCTTGTTTCTGAGTATCTATCATCCTGTTTGTTGTCATGAATGCAGAGAGTACAACATTGCTCTGCGAACAGAGATGAAGCGGAGAGAGATTGCAACAAGTGATCCACAGCGTGCTGCTGAGTTGGCAGCATACTTCACACATGCCAAACTAGAGCCGTACCACACAGCCCTTGCGCTTGGCAGTGCGATGCGCATCTTTGCCAAGCTGAAGAACTACAACAGCTGTGCCACCTTCTGTCGGCGGCTGCTGGAGCTGAACTCTACTCAGAAGGCAAGTTGAGCATATTTCAAGTCAGCAGACTATCAGCCAATCAAGTGATACATCCGCCTGTTGAAATTTTACTTTGAAGCTCCTTGGAGCCACCAACTCAACTCAAAATGCAATCTGACTCATGTGCATTTGTGCAGATGTCTGACTCAGCCAGGCAGATGCTGGCAGTCTGTGAGCGGAATCCAAGCGATGCTGTGCAGCTGAAGTATGATCGCCGGAATCCATTTGATCTATGCTCCATCACTTTCACACCCATCTACAGGTACTGGCTACAGTCCACTTGCGCAACACTGATGCTGTCTTCAAATATGAGTCTTGCAACAAAAGCACAGGCTGTTGCCAAGTCGCCTTGGAAGAATAGCCTTGGGCAAGAATTGATTTAATGCTTTTTGTGTTGCAGAGGGAACAAGTTTGTGGAATGTCCCTATACTGGGGCACGGTTCCAGCCGCAATGCAGTGGCGAATTGAGTCCTGTGGGGAATGTTGCCAAAATAGGAGCTGATGTGTCAGGCCTAGTGTGCAGCCCCATTCAAGTTCGTTGAGCTGTCAGTCGTGTCAAGTTTCTGATGCTGCGCCATTGTTCTCAGTCCATTTTCAGCTATATGGTGGACTGTATGTGCATGCTGACTTCATGCACAGCATCCAAGTGGCATCTCCGCATTTAATGAATGAAGCTCAGCCTTGCGTAAAACTACACTAAGAGACATAATCTATAAAGGTGTGGTGGACAACACAAAGGGTCCGAGTAATGCGCTTCATGACAGCAGGCACGGTCTTCAATCACACAGGGGGCAAAGACAGCAGCAAAAATGGTAAAAGCACACGAGGTTAACATGCATCTGTCTTCCGAGCCAGCAGCACAAGCAGACATTCTGCAACAGGTGCTCCATCTCCTGTAACGTTACGGCTGGAAACAATCTTCATGACCTGCACAATGCATGCCAGATTTTAGCCAGCAACCAGTCTCAACATCAATCAGAGCCATCAACAAAATACAGCGAGTCAGCAACATGAATGTGATGCCATTCTATGCAGAATGTGCATTGGCTGCCTAGACATCAGCATTAGGTATGCAGTGCATGCAGCACCACTATTTGGTGGTCTCACCTGTGAAGTAGCACTGCAAGGGCAAAGTGCTCTTGGCATTCTGGCTACTGAGCATCTTCACTGTGGGGCGTTTCCAGCCCATCAACATCGCCACCTGCAAATGCTCTTAGCAAATCTTATTATGCAGCAGCACAAGTAGAAACCTATCACATGCAGAGCAGGGTCTATGCAGATGTATCAAATCTGCCACCTCATCAGCACTCAATTCATTGCCAGAATGTACATCACAAGAGCTCTTGCAATGCATTGCATCTGCATGCACTAGCAGTTGCGGCAGAATGTTCCTGCAGATGGTCTGATGTTGCCATGCCATATGACACTGGTTGTGAGCGCACCTGAATGCACCCTCACAGAGCAGTGCACCATCTCATCAGCAGCGACAGTTAGCTTGACGGTCACTGCATGTGTCCTTCCAACTGACGCCGTACTGAGAATATCAGAGTGAAATGCCACTGCTGAGGATCCAGCTTCTGCGCTGCTGCTGGCAGCTAAATCAGACCTAATGGTGGGATCCACAATAGCAAGAGGCTTCCTCGCTCTAACAACTCTGCCCAGAGTCTGCTTAGCTGCAACAACCTTGTTGGCTGTGGTGCTGATGCTGTGGGCAGGAAGCTTGACCTCTGCAGATGTGGTGGGGTCCACAATAGCAATGGGTGTCTTTGTCCTTCTGGTGCTATCAGCGCTTACTCGAGAAGCTTGCATTGACCTTGCACCTGCTGTGCTGATGGACGGCCTGGTCTGCAGCTTGGTGTCAGGCAGCACAATTGGCTGCTTGTTCTGTGGATCTACAATAGCAATGGTTCGCTTGAGCGGCTGGCTATTGCTGTCAGAGGAGGCAGCGCTGATGTTACTGCTTGACCTGGCAAGACGACTGCTGCCTAGAGGCTGGACTGGAAGCTGGACTGGCAGCTTGTTGTTGGGATCTACAATAGTGATCAACTTCTTGCCTGGCTTGTCATGGTTGGTAGCAGCACTGCTGCTGCTGTCAGTGCGTGTCAGCTGATTGCCTGACGCTGAGCCAGCAGGCAACAACTGTTGCCCTGACTGAGGATCCACAATGGCAATCACACGTTTGCCAGCTTTACCAGCAGTACTACCAGTGCCAACACCACCAAGCTCACTAACTGCTGTCTTGCCTTTGGGATCCACAATAGCAAGTGGCCTGCTCTCTCTTCTGACCAGGCCAGGCAGCAGAGGTTGCTGCACTGGAGCCTGTGAAGCAGCTGCAGCAGGCTGAGGCAACACAGATGCTTGAGGGACAGTGGAAGACATGCTAGGTGTCAGCCCTTCAGACTTTTTCAGATGCCCTGCAGAACATACGGTGATGTTTGGTGATTGCAACGGGCAGAAACAACTGTGCCGCATCTGATGACTTGACATTCAGACTTGAGATGCATTACTAGCAAAATAGAGCTGATATGTCCTCAGCCAAAGACAGAAGACACTGAGACTTGTCTTACAGTTCATTTAAACTAGCATGTGACGTGCAAGACAGCAAAGCAAGGCTGGCTGCCTGATGTGTCTGCAACTTGTACTCAATGATCTGGTGTCATAGCAAACTGTGGAGTCACGAATAGACGCAATGCTGACCTGGCTTCAGAGGGTACACAATGGACTCGTCAAGACGTGCTGCCCTTCTTGAGCCAGGCATGTAGCCAGCACCTGTTCTATTTGAGGACTGGCTGAGGCCTGTCTGTGCAGGTAGCTGAGCAGATGGGTGTAGAAAGGTCTGCTGATTTGGTCTGACTGGCGGCCGTGACTGTTGACTAAGCTGATTCTGAGCATGAAACAAGTGACTAATGGAGGGACGCACAGTGGGAGAGCCAGGCGCCATACTGAGGCCAAGTTGCTGCTGTAAGGCAAAGTTGGGGATGAGCCGACCATTGGACAGCTGGTACTGCACTGTGCCACCTGGAGTCTGACGTTGCATCTGAAACGGAAGCCCTAGCATGCTGCTGACTGGATTGGTGGCACCGCTGAACCCAACACCACGCAGCGCGGGATCTGCAGGATAGACACCAAGCATGTTGCAAGGCCAAACTGATACATCCATACGTACACTGAACAGATGAAGATACTTTTGTGCAGATCTGCTATTACCTATTGCAAACCTTGCAAGATTGCCTGAACTGAGCAGATGAAAGTTGCCCTATGCTAGGGCTGCTTCACTGCTCATGCCTGATTATATCATCAAAGCATGAACACAGCAACGTAATGTGAATGTCCAGCATAACATGAGCGCCCTGATTGCCTACCTGCTCCAGGTGCAAGCGCCTGCTGACGCACACCTTCAGCCCTAGACCGATTGGCATACTGTATCTGCTCTTGCAGTTTGAGCTCAGCAAAAATGGAAGCCAGTTCCTCGTTGCGTTGATTGACCTGCCTCAGGTTCTGCTGCTCTGTAAGTGTCAGCTTTGGAGCTTGCTGTATTGGCTCTGCAGCATCAGCTGTGCTGGTAGATGGTCGGGTTTGGGTTTGCGGTTCATTTGCGACTGCTGCATCTGGCCAGCCCCAGTCAGCATGGGGCTCTGCGTCTTCAGGCCAGCCCCATTTCTCAATGTCATCCCCACGAACATCTTCTGGCCATGGTGTCTTGGTGGCTGGCCTCAGCTCATCATTTGGGAAGCGGCTAAAGCTCTCATTCTCAGGTTCAGCAAGGTGCCTATGGAGGCCTTGAAGCGCTGCTTGAAGCGATGCAGGCCTTGGAACCTCCAGAACTTTAGACTGGCCTCGGCGACTGCTTTGATACTGCTGGCCTACAGTCGTGCATCAAAGTATGAGCAAAGTTTACTGTCGTGCACCAGAGCAGATGCGCTGGTAAAGCAAAGCAGGCATAGCTGACCTGGATAACCACTGCTGTGGGCATCAGCAGCTGGCGTTCGCTTGATGCCAAGACCAGGAGGAGGCCCGATCTGGGAATGGCAATAGAACTGGTCTGCCAGATACAATACAACACAGCATAGCGACCTGAAATGGTAGCTAAGTATACCTTTAACAGATCAAACTTGTCGTGCATCCACTTGTCTGTATCTTCCTCAGACCTGACATAATTTGCAGGTGAGAATGATCTGGAGCAAACAGAATGATGAAGGCTTTGCCTGGGGAAGGTGCTTGACTCCTTGCATAAAACACAAGAAAGAACAGAACTGGAAACATACCTCAGGTTGCTCCCATCGGTATTGCGGTCGTCATGATCCCAGTGTTCATTTGTGGACGACAAATCTACAGAATCGCTGGCTGTTTGGGATTCGTTCTTTGGTATGTTTTGTTCTGAACCGCTGTGTAAGCCTTTCCGATCATCTGGACTCTGAGAAACAACGCGGTCCTCTACAGATACGCTGCTGTCCGCATCAAGCAAATCTTCTGGCCATACTATCTCTTGTGCAGCCTCTGAGCCAAGACTCATCGTGCCAAAAAAGCCCACGAATCACAGTGTGCTTTAGACCTACAGAATCTGGTCAGGCAAGGCAGGCCAAAGTTGCAGTCGCAAGGAGTCTATCCCACAGCTTCCGTATTAATTGATGCAATTAATTGGCAGTCCCGCCGGTAGAGAAGGTTTGCTGATCAACGAGCAGTCTTTGAATACTGGGTTGACGGGTGACGTGACAAACGGCATGCGTACAGTCATCTATGACTCATCACAGTGTGTGAAAGGCTGTACCCAACCCAACAGAGTGTGTTCCGCCATGGCGCCCTCGTTCCATGCCTATGATGTCCTGTTTCCCCAGCTCTGCAGCACTGCTTTTGATTAAGAGATCCTCGCTCTAACTCACTTGCTTGTACTGTTAAACGGGATGTTACAGTGTCCACCTGTGTATGACAACAACGTCGCGCCAGCACCTACGACATGCGTTAAACTTTGTCTGCTCCTCGTTACACGTACTTGGTGTGACTGGTCTTACCCCGGAATCAATCAGACAAGCCAAGTCCGGAGGCCCTGTGGTACGCTTGCCGATCGTTATGATCACAACTCTTTGCCGGGCGCAGTCCAAAGACTTGGCGTTTTGTGGTATGAAGGAGGACATTTTGGGCAGGGCCCTGCATGACCTGGTGGTCTTAAGCTTGGCTGGCTTTCCGGACTCTGCGCACACTTTGCTGCAAGACTTCTGGAGTCAAGTTGATTATGTGCCTCAGGGGCTCAGATTGCCAGCTGAAGGTGTATTGCACTCAGAACACATTTGAAAAGTTGCCCTGTACCTCTTGTCACTTCCTATGACTGTGAGAATGTGTGCAGGTCAGCAGCTGGTCAGTGTTTACTTGCAGCAGCATGGGTATGCACGTGCCAGCTTTTACTTAGCTGACGCACATTCTGACAGCAGGTGATGCTTGCTTGTTGCCTCAAACAGCGCCAAATGTATAAATGTGCTTGTGACGACTACATCGCGATCATGCTGTGTGCCAACGCTTGCTTCCTGTTTGACAAACACCACAAGCGCATCTGCCTTGTGTAAAGCAAGTGGTGTCAAGTGGCTGAGACATGCAGAGAGCTGTTGCTCGCTTTTGCTTGGGTCTTGGTGCACACCGGAGCTTTTCAGCATGTCCTCAATCACACATTATGCCAGCGTCACATCACTGCAGCCCTGCCACCATACCCACAGGTGATTTGCTGATAGGTGGGGCACACATCATGCCAAAGCAAGCTCACATGCTGGGGCCTGCTGGCGTCGCTTACCAGACAAACCCACTAGTACCGTTGCCATTATGTACATCCTTGCCACGATACAGGTATGTATATCTAGAATTTACTGCAGGATGGGCAACAAAGTCAGCAAGCTGATCGTTGTGCCAAGCAGAGCGGCTTGCTGGCAATGCAGTATCTGCAGCAAGTACGGCACCTTTGTGCCACCACAGATGGCTGGGCTTGGGTGAGGCACATGATGTAGCACACATGCATCATTTGTTTCTGCATGTCCCAGACGGCATCTTGGCACTGCACACAGTATAACAAGCCTTGTTGCCTATAGCAGAAGTGCTGAAGGGGCTTCTGTGTCTTGCAAGACATAAGAAGCTGATTGATTCATCAGCCATGAACATTGCTGTGCAGGCACAATGTGCATCAGATCATGCATTGATGCTGCTGAAAAAATGTCAAGCCAAGTTAAGAAGCCTGCAGTCCCTTCACCAGAGCCGTCACAAGCTGTGCCATAATGTAGCTAGCCTACAATGCCACCTACAGCAACAATCTAATCATGCTCTGAGCCCTTATGAGCTTGACCTCCTGAGGAACGGCAATAAGCTTATGCACCACAGTGACAGCCTGAAGCAGGGAGCATACATGGTTGCTCAGTGCCGGGAGGCTCAGCATCACATAGATATCTTCTTCCATTGGCTAGGCGGTGCTTATGAGGAAGATCAGCTGATGGCTTCTGAGTCACAGAGCGCTGAGGTGAGAACATGAAAAATTTGCAATCATGTGTTGGTCTGAACGCAAGTATGTTGTTATTGTCCATCCAAGGTGCGTCAACTGCCATGGTAAAGAAGTCAGTAGCACTGAAAGCAAAACTACAAAGTTTGGACCTGCAGACAATTCAGGCTTGTCCTAAGCCTGCTGAGAAACAGTTGAGCAGGAGAAATAAACAGTCCCACAGCATTTACTTATCAGCCATTAAGTATTGCGACCTGTGCTATTTGTTGTCATACAGAATGATGCTGACGCAATGTGTGAAACAGCTGGTGCTACACAGCATCAGTTAGAAGTCACTTCCAGACAGCTTCAGCCCAAACTGCAAGGTGCAATGCAGCAGGCATACCAGACACCTGTGTCAGGTGTGAGCAGGATTCAAGAAGTATGTGAGACTCCACGTCTGCATGCTCTGCAACAAAGCATCATGTCAGCACCAGCAGAGCTGTCTCCAGGTACCTTCATCATCAAGGCAAGCTGGTTGAACAGACACTGTCCATGAGTAACTAAGAGCGCTGTGGCTGTTTGTCATTACATGTATGCAACTCCACACAACTTTCATGGCTTCACTTACATATCTGGCCACAAATCTCAGCACTTGCAATTGCAGCATTGTGCGCCTTTTGCTGATGTTAAGGGTGCAAGAAGACACACCTTGCCTTGCAGTGCAAATTTCCTCAGCATCAGCAGCCAGAGAGGCAACACCAGGAACTCTGCATTGCTGCAGGCACATGTGGTTCTGGGCAAGCTTTGCCTAATGACATACAGGCAGGTGTTGATGCTGTCAGACAGAGTCACCATGCCAGGCCCCTGCCATGGCTGGGATGGCAGCCACAAGGCAGATGCATAGTACACAGCCAGCATGCAAATGTTTTGAATGGCTCCAGAACAGGCTCTCTGGCTGTTGCAGAGAGGGAAAGGTATAACGCTGGCTGAGAAAAGATGATTGTCTTTGGTGAACGCCTCTGCTGTCAGGCCGTTGAATAACCACACACCTTGCAGCACAATTGCAGTACCCTCAAATGCTGTATGCCTTGCCTTGCCTATATCCAGGCATTCCATATGAGCACAGCCCCTTGCCAATGCTGTTGTTAATGCTGTGAATGCTGTGAGATGAAAATCTTCAGGTTTGCGCGTTTGAGGACTTGTGACCTTTTGTATTGCCTGCAGGCTTACAAAGGCTGTGCTGTCTATTGCAAAGGCCCTGTCCAAGACACGAGCTGTCAACATGCACTCAGTAAGGAGTATGGCCCATTTGTCAGCTGATACAGCAGATCCTGGAGTCAAAATCCGACTGTAATAAGTGTACCACAAGTACAGCGCTCTTGCTTGTGCATTTGCCGTCATCTGCTCATGATCATGCGTCTGCCATCTGTGACCAGTGAAGAAGCGTTCAATCATTTCTACACCGGCCAATGATCATGATGCAACAGGATACAAGACTCTTGCTCAAGCACTCAACAGTATGCTGGAGCATGCTTTTGCAGCATTCAAGGTGCGTTACAATCAAAACAAGCATGTGGCATTTGTTGGTCACACAGCGATCAACACATGTGACATCCAAACATTTGGTTGCTGCTAGATCTCGTCTGTGAGAAACAAGTCTGGAAGACATCGGTCGATATTATCACAACAAGTAGAATTTCTGGAAATGGAAGAGCTCCAGCAGAGCCATTTAACTGTCTAGATTAGTATGGCCAGCTGCAAAGATGATTCTGACACGCAGGTCTATGACATGCGGTGTTTTGTTGTAAATGTAATACTTACTATGACTGATCTTGCTGCAGTCTTTGCTGGTTGAAAGCTATCAAGAGTGCTTCAGGAGCAATCTGAGGCCTCTAGGGCAAAGCATCTCATGACGATTCTGCAGATCAGCTGGCATCTGCAGTCAAACCTCTTTGCCATTAATGCCCTATATATAGGGTCTCATTAGCAATCATTGTTGGCTGATCAGTGGGTCATTGACGAAGCTGACTATGTTCTGCATCGATGAAACGGCGTTCATGCCCAGCAGTTTTGCTCTTCCAGTTGAGCAGAACAGAACCAGGTAATGACAGGTGATGACATCCATTAGTCATTATGCCCCATAAAGATCAGGATCGTGATATGCAAACGTTGCCTACCGGTTCGTCTCCTCGTAGCAAGCGCTTGCGCGAACGTCGACGTCCAAATCGCGCTTGGTGGTCAACTCCGCACAAGCTTTTAGAGCAGCTGAGTTACTACTTTGTTGAGACACTCCGAACAGTTGTCTGTCTTCACGAGCCGCATGTTTTCGTTTTGCGCAGCACACAAGCGGCTTGTGTGAACGAATACAGGTGTTTCACTTGACCGCAGTTTCACTTGATCGCAGCTTCAATGCTGTTCATGATTCATATGTAGTCAGTCGTGCTGGGTCATGCCGCTATCGAACGCAGAGGCACGTCATTCGGGCACCGTGCACGGGTGTCCAAGGTGCGGCAAACAGCTCAGACCTGGCTTTCACAGCGAAAAACAACACGAGACACTGTTGCAACGCACAGGATGTACTCCGACACTGCTCATGTATCCTGCAGGCGGCGTGTCTGCCACTTTCTCAGGCCAGATGTCAGATACACAAAAGGCTTTTGCAGAGCTGTCACAACTCCTGCAAGCAACTCTGCAGTTGCCTCCAGACGGTTGCACACGTTTGCAGCAAAGCAGAGCGCAGCTGGGCCTCTTCTGATCGCTGCAGCTGTCAAGCATTCACAGGCAGACTTGCTGACAGCTGATCCAACCTCTGTTGGAGCAGAAAATATTTGCTCAGAGCAAATCACTTTGGGACAACCTCTAATCTGCATGTCAACCACATTGGCGGCTGAGGTGTGTATGCAGTTCTTTTGCTGTTGAGCAATGATGACATTGCATCTGCTGAGTCAGCTTGCACAAGCAGTCTTGTCTTGAAAGCGTTCTGCAAGTTGTCGCCTGTGGCTGTTACAACCGCTGTGGCTTTGGCTACTTACCGTATCAGTATGCTATGCAGACAAACTATGCAGCTGGTGTGGAAAGTCTAAAAGCAGCTGCCAAAGACTTGGCGATCAGATACCAGCACTACAGTAGTGGTGTTGTGCGCCTGGAGGTCAGCCTCAAGTACTTCACCAGCATTGACTGCATTTCACAGTGTCAACAGCGTAGCTGCATGCCAACAGCAGCAGAAACAGAGGGACTAGTAGCGTCTCCCATGTATTGTGCTGGTGGCCAGCTAGAACAGCGTATCCTTGGCACCTGTTGCTATGTCTGTTTCTTGTCAGAGTTTGATCAGGAATGATTGTGTTTGCTTTTGCAATATGTTGCTCTTTACGTGACGTACACGGCTTATCGATTGTGACATAGAGCTTGCGATGTGCAACAGGTACCCTTGCCAAGAGGCTTGACAGCCCTGCAGTGGCTGCGAGGGCAGCCAAAGCCTCAAAGCGACAAGCAATCATTGCTGCAGCCACAGGTGTACTTCTCCCCCCGTCAGTCGTCAGCTCCAGGGACTGCTGGCGCTGCAGCTGCTGAGGCTGCCACTGCAGGAGTAGGTGCTGTTGCAGGTATGCCATTGCCCCTGCACCATACCAAACTCTTGGCTTTTTAAGGCGCACAATGTCCTTCACAACGAGTTGACGCAATTGCATTTGACACCATGCGTACAAGCTAAAGCACCAATGCATATATTGCAAAGATACTAGGTGATGACAGTGCCAGGGTGCATGTACAGGGGCAGGAGCAGCTTGGCTATGGCAAGGCAAGTCAGGCCAACCATTGAGTTCAGAGACAGTACAGGAGATGTCCAGCTTCCTTTCACCTAATCACCCCCGCCTCAGAGTGCTTGGCGGCACCCGCTTCAATACCAGTCAGCCTCCACACCCTGAATGGGCTGACTTTGGGTCGTACTGCTTCATGCTGCCAAGGTACTGCTGCTCTGTACAGCAACCGCAGTCATGAGGAGCGTTGTCTGTGCTCATGTCATCTCAAGCTGCACAGCTCCTTAGCAATGCAGACCGTCATCACTTGTATGTGCTTTACTTGGCTCAAATCTTTGTTCGTCAGATTGACTACCTGATTGTGTGTTTCAGGCTGGAGATGCTTGAGGTTTCCGGCTGCACTGTGCTTTCCTGCAACGTTGCTTGGCATGCACAAGCAGCTCACACCAACCCCCAACATGGTAGCTGGCAGGCACATGTCGCTGAGTCTCAGGACGAAGCTGACAGCAGCAAAGGATTCATCAGTGTACAGGATGCAGTGGCTCATGCAGTAGCAGCTCTGGATGGTGTGAAGGCACCAGCTGTGCCTGCTGCCCCTGCCTTACAGGTACACTGCTTGTTCAGACATATCCAAGGAAACAACCCTTTGCCTGCCTTCCCTGCTGTAAGTTACAAGCCAAGATACAGGTTCAAGCACATATGTTTGTGACCTATTTGATCTGCACAGTGTGGTGCAGACTGCTTGACATGCTCCCAGACTAACATTGAGCTTGGCTGGAGCCTGCATGTTTCATGCAGGTGAACAGGCACTCTGTGGCGCATGTTCCAGATCAGGAAGGGTGGAGTCATCTGATGCAGCCTCTGCATGATGCCTTGGCCACATCTGCCATCCGCACAGACCGACTCCCACAGCTCAATCAGGTATGCACTCTTGTCAGCTAAAAGTTGCACCTTGACGCTGTCATACAGGCTGTGATTCCATGCATGTGTGAAGTACTCTGCAAACACTTCCTTGTGACATCAATGGCTGAAGGAGGTCACAGGGCAGAACTATCTTGCATGTGAGGTAAATTCATGCTCATGCATGGCCTCATCCATGGCCTCTGAAATGTTCCAGTTGTGCCTGGCATAGGTGGAGCCTGACATAGCAAAGGCAGAGTATGAAGTGAATGGGCAAGAAGGCCTAGACCAACTGCTGGCAGCCTTGGATGGGGGCTTTGAAGGGGCTGGAACAGCCCTTTTGGAAGAGCCCTCAGCCCTAACCAAAGTGGTGCTGGCGCGCCGCTCGGATGTCAAGTTCAGCGGCAAATTAGACCCACTGGCTCTGCTGCATGCCCTGCAGGTTTGTCCTGTTGTCATCCCTGCCATCCTTGTCTCATAAACTGCATGGCAAGCAATGTAGAAGGTTAATGTGTCTCAGGCAAGTTGCAAGGAAGCTGTTCTTTTTTCATCTCTGTGAGGAAGCAGCTCTGTTGCTGTCAACAACAAAAATACCACCCCTTGCTTGTCAGCTGTTGAGTGCAAGTGCAGGAGAGAGATCCTAGATCATACCAGATCTACCTGCAGCTGCCTGATGGGACTTGCTTTCTAGGCAGCACACCTGAGCAGCTGTATATCAGGTCAGGCTCACATGTCGCCTCAGAAGCAGTGGCTGCTACAAGACCAAGAGGGCCTGCAGGTAGGCTTGCCAGTGAATCTGTCACTCCTGCTTGCCTGCTCAAATCATCAGATCGCAGAAACACATATGTTCTTCTCAAATCATGCAGACAGCTGTGAGGTGCAGCACAAAAGCCAATGAATGTCGCTGCAATGCGCATCTGCGTTTGCTGCAAAGCGCATTCAAACTTCTAAAATGGTTGCTGCTGCAAGCTTGAGCAGCTCTGTGAATGCAGGTGATGTTGAGAAAGACTTTTGGTATGCTCTGGATCTGCTGCGCAGCCCAAAGGATCATGTGGAGTTCACTTTGGTCAGGGACTTTGTGAGGGATGCCCTTTTGGAGGTGTGTAGCCAGGTTAAGCTGGATACAGAGAAGTCTGTGCTGAAGCAAGCAGCTGTACAGCACCTGTATGGCCGGCTCTCTGGCACTCTCAAGTCCTCTGCTAACGATGCTCAGCTGCTGGTGAGTCAGATGTACCAGAAGTTCTGACCCCAGACTGCAAAGTTCTAGACTGGGAATCAAAGGAATCTGCATGACTTGTCTCTGGCATACCAGCAGTATGTACACCCACAGATCAGGCAAAAATTGAATGCCGTGAGTATACCCTCATACTTCAAGTCAAGAACATGTGCTGTGCCTGCCTAGAACTCAGCTGTGTCACAAGAGGTACACATCCTATGTGTCATGATGGTTTAGTCAGCAGCCGCTTCTGCTTTGTGTGTGTGCAGGCTGCCCTGCACCCCACACCAGCAGTATGTGGCCGCCCAAGAGGTGCAGCTAAAGACATTCTGGCTAGTCAAGAGATATTTGACAGGGGTTTCTACTCTGGACCCTTCGGCTGGCTCTCCGGCTCTGCAGCTGAATTTGTAGTGGCCATCAGGTCTGCGCTCATACATGCTGATCCTCAGATGCCTTTGGGCAGCCTGCAAACAGGACACAGTGAATACAGCCAAGCCAATGGCAATGGCAGCAACAATGGGAGCAGTGGTGGCAGTGTGGAGGGCAATGGCAGTGCTACAGCAGCAGCTATGCACACCATCTCATTGTATGCTGGTGTTGGCATTGTCAAAGGCTCTACTCCAGAGGCTGAATGGCAGGTCAGTCACCTTGTGCTGTTTCTCAATGCCTGATGCTGCATGAAGCAATGACTAAGGCTGCAGCCCCGTTGTGCACGCACATCTAGTGCAAGCATCGTGGTCGTGCTGTCTTGTCTGCTCAGTCATCTGCTTTGATGTGGGCTGACAGCTTCCTGGCTGGTGACAGGAGCTGGAGCTGAAGGCTCGCCAGTTTCAAGTACTGCTGCAGCCCTTACCACCTCTGCCGGCCTCCCCCAATGTCAACTTGCTGTCTGCCAGAGCCCTGGTGGAGGAGCTGTGCCGCTTGGGAGTCAACACCTTTGCTGTTGCACCAGGTACACCACCATGCAAAGCTCACGTGACTGATCTCAATCTACCATTGCAGAGCACATAGTATCTGGGCAATTGGGTCGGTGACAACAGAGTGTGTTGGTCTCTTTGTATTGTAACCTCTGCCACAAACTTTGCAGTCACCATGCATTTCCCTATTGCTGCAAAGCCACCTGTCAAGTGTCTGTAAGCAGAGCAGAGTGTATGCAAAATGTCATTCTTTCATGAGTTTATGGCTCTGTACACAAGTATTTGATGCTTCATGGAAGTACCCCTGGTACTATTGCTACTTTCATTGCTGATCCTGTTGGTGCAGGCTCTCGCTCGTCAGCTCTGACCCTGGCTGTGGCCATGCACCCACGAGCTCGTGTCATGACTTGCATTGATGAGCGCTCCCTGGGCTTCTGGGCTGTGGGCCATGCCCGCGCCACTGGGTGAGCCCTTTACAAAGCAGCTTGTACATGCAGCAGCCTGGGATGCAGCCCTTGCTTGTGCACTGGGCATGTTCTTTACTGATTAAATCCTACAGTTATCAAGACATGATGCATGCTGGCTGCTGATCCTGTTCCTCTTATGCTCTATTGCCGCAAGATTTTGGCCAAGATAGTTGCTGCAGGCACCTTTTGCAGCAAAGCTGTGTGAGTTTGTGTGTGGCGCGCAGGTTGCCTGCAGCAGTCATCACCAGCTCTGGCACTGCGGTGGCCAACCTGCTGCCAGCAGTGGTAGAGGCTTCACAAAGCAACATCCCCATGCTGCTCATCACAGCTGACAGACCATCTGAGATGCGGGACACCGGCGCAAATCAGACCATAGATCAAGTCAAGATCTTTGGGGGATATACGCGCTGGGCCGTTGATGTGCCTCCGCCTGACCATGTGGTCCCTGTCAGAGGCTTGTTGACCAGTGCTGATGCAGCTGTGCGCTTTGCCACCGGCACACCAGCAGGGCCTGTGCACATCAACTGCCAGTTCAGGGAGCCCCTGGCACCTGCCGCTGCTGACTGGCCTCACTCACTGCTCAAGGTTGATTGACCCTAACGCCCCTCAGTCATTTCTTGATTCACAGCATGGCTCTCTTTGGCTTCATTTGTGGGGGCTTTGCGCGCAGCATGAGCAAAAATGTGCAAAGACTATGTCAGAGCATCTTTCTCTTTTGTACTTTTGTGATACTAAGCAGTGCAGCAGCAAGTCAGGCATATTCAGTGTGTTTAAAAGTCCACTCTGTATGCAGGGCATGAAGCAGTGGCTCAGTTCCAATGCCCCTTACTCCAGTCCCATCAAGCAAGCAAGCCCCAGCGGCATGCTGGCGGGCTCCCCAGGCTTGACTGACCTCATAGCCACTCTGCGCTCTGCTGAAAGGGGACTGCTGGTTGTGGCAGAGTTGACATCACCTGAAGATGTCATGGCAGCCCTGAACATCAGCAAAGCCCTGGGCTGGCCTGTTGTTGCTGATGCTCTCTCAGGTGTCTTGCTGTTGCTGATGTGCTGCATGCCTGCATACTGCTGAATGCTAGGATGACTGCCATCCTGAACGCCAAGCTTGTGGTTACAAGTGACAATCATGACATATGCTGGCTTGAGTCCACTTCAACCATGCATGTGTAGCTCAGCGTTGAACATTGCTGCAGCATCTACTCATTTGCAGCAGGTGCTCTCAGATTTGCAAGCCAGCAATGTTGTGACTTGACAATGCGTGCATGGGCCAAACATAGGATATGTGTGTGCAGGGCTAAGGGTGGGCATGACAGAGGCTGCATCCAGGGAGCATGTCATCTTGCATCACTTTGACCAAGTGCTGCTGGAAAAGGCAGCCTGGCTGGCTTTGAAGCCAGATGTGGTGCTGCAGCTGGGCAACCACCTTGTCTCCAAAAGAGTACTGCAGTTCCTGGAGTGGTCGGCTCTTGATGAAGAAGACCTGTAAGTCACTCTCACCTTGGGCTGCTGTCTATGACAACAAAGGCCATGTGACATGTACATTCCAGACATCTCTGACACATAAAGTTCAACCCAACTTCATGCTGAAAGCAAGAGCAGTATGTAAGGCAGTGTTCAATGCCACAGTGAAATGAGTGATTGCGTGCGGAGCTGCAGGGCGCCAATGGTTTGGATACATGCTGATGCCAGTAGCAAGCGCTTGGACGAGAAATATCTGGTCAGCCAGCGCGTGCAGATGCCCCTTCCACACCTTGCACACCTTCTGGCTCAGGTACACCTTGCTGACCTGCCTTCAATGTGTAGACAGGTAGCATGAACACATCTGTGCTGCTGTGTCTTGGCTTTGGTCATGTAAAAGCTTGCCAACTTTGATTGCAACAGAAGATATGCTCCAAGAAAAGTCAAGGCAGGAATGCTAGTCAAGTCAAATGAGTGGTTGACAAGGCTGCCTTGCTGCAGGATGCGAGCAAGGGTGAGTCTAAGCAACAGGCCAAGCAATACAAGCAGCTTTTGGATGCTTTGAACGATGTAGCTCATCATGAGATTGATGCCTGGCTTAGCCATGAGCAGCATTTGAGCGAGCCTTTTGTGGCTAGAAGCATATCAGAGCAACTGCCATCAGGTAAGCGCCCAACTGTCATGTCCCGACTCCTAGATTAGGGTATAGCAACTGAATATATATGCTTGTAGCTATGCAGCTGTGCAAGTCCAAGACATGTCAATTTCTCAGGATCATATTAAAATTGCTTGGTTTGTTTTGCAGGCAATGGACTGTTCATTGGCAACAGCATGCCAGTGCGTGATATGGACATGTATGCCACCTGGCATCGGCACTGCTCAAATGCCCAAGCTAGCACCTCATACACCCCAGCAGGGGTCCACAACTCTAGTTCCAAGCCATGTCAGGGGGTTTTAGATGTTGGTGTGGGGGTTGCTGTGGGGTCCAACAGAGGGGCCAGTGGCATTGACGGAGTACTGAGCACAGCTGCTGGCTTTGCTGCCGGCCTGAAGAGACCCACCACTCTGGTTGTGGGAGATGTTTCCTTCCTGCATGACATCAATGGCCTCAACATGCTCAGAACAGGTCAGATCTCTTTCTTGGCATCTATTTGATTCCCACATCAGGTTTTTCCAGATCAGTCCATCAAAGTATAGCTGTCAATTCCTGCAAGCATGGGCTACTTGCAAGCGTGATACAATCACAAGAGCTGTTGGCATGCCAAGTCTGGAATACATTGTCATGGTGTGTTGTCCATTGTCAGCTTGGTCATGCTAATCATCAGAAATGTAGCATGCGGTGGTGTACAGGGGACTTGCAGGCAGCCTTGACGGTGGTGTTGGTCAACAATGGTGGCGGCGGCATCTTCAGCTTCCTGCCCATTGCTGAATCCCTGCCGCCTGACATCTTCACCCCCCTCTGGGCCACACCACAGAACGTGGACCTAGCAGGTAGGGCCACCCTATCAGCCCTGTGCAAACTGCGTCACCAGTCAAAGTGCGTCACCACAAAAGTCTTGCAAGTCTTGCTTGCTTTGCCTGAAACGGGCTGACCAGCAGGTTGCAGACTTAGTAGAGCATGAACGCGCAGCCCACAAGCTTACTGCTTAGTTTCATGGCTGCATGTGGTTGCAGGCATGTGCCGAGCCCAAGGCATTGCTCATCAGAGAGTGGGCAGCCTGGGGGAGCTGTCACCTGCCTTGCAATCAGCCTGGGCGCTTCATAGACACTCAGTGGTGGAGGTGGTGACTGGCAGGGACAGCAATGTAGACCAGCACAGGCAGCTACAAGCCGCTGTGCAGCAAGCTGTGCGCCATGCAATGCGCTTGCTGACTGTTTCACCTCCAGGTGAGCCACACAACTGTGACACATGTTGCCTTCATGACTAGCGGTGCGGCATGGCCATGAGTTTTAAGCGGACAACATGTATGCCAGTGTTGACTGCTTGGTCCTCAAAATTTGCACTGTATGCCAGGAGTGCACCTTGCAGCTGTGAATTCAGTACTGGTTTGGCTACACAGCATAGATCAAGCAACCAGTCAGCAGTGTCATGAACATCAATCAAGGGTTTGTTTTCCAACAGCGTTTTGGTCTCAATGCAGGCTCTCTTGGGATCACCAATTTTTCTTGGCCTGCGTCTGTATCATCTGCTACTTGGCAGAGGTATACTCTGCCGCTGCAAAAGCCCCTGACAACAGGAGCCACAGCGGATGGGCGTCATGGGCTCATGCTCCAGCTTGTGCTGAAACAAGGCAACCATTACTTTCATGGCTTGGGTGAAGTGGCTCCTCTACCAGGCAAGGACCTTTCACTCTTGCCTTGTCATCCCTCTTTTGTTGCAGTGTAACTGTCTGCTGCATCTTTCTGCCGAGCATGGCCTGCATGTGCAACCCTGCATTGCTGGGCAGTGCTTGTGGTAGAAGAGCTTGGGTGCATACTATGCATGGGAAATGGTGTCAGTTTCCAAATGATGCATGCAGGTCTGCACATTGAGAGCATTGAGCAGGCAGAGCAGCAGGTGTCCCTGGTATGCCACGCGGTCAAGGGTGTGGAGGTGCCCTTTGCGCTGTCCATGATGCAGGTAACCTTCCTTGTTCACTGCAAGATACGCTTGCACCTGCGCGGTAGCATGTAACACCTAACATGACCACACTTTGTGTTCTGTCAATGCCGCTCCCTGATTGTAGTCATGGACAAGAATCAAATTAGTTGAGCTCGCCATGCTTGGTACTACATCAGCAAGTTGGCCAGGCAGGCAAGGTAGGTGATTGGCAAGGCGTTGCAGCTGGCAAGGCAGACTCCCTCAGGCCCTCTAAAGTCAGCCTCACTATGCGTATGCATCAAGTTGCACTACTTTGGTGCAGGGCAGAATCAGCAGCTGGATCAAGCTTGTGCTTGGACTGGACCCAGCTAACCTGTACCCTTCAGTGAGGTGTGGCTTGGAAGGAGCGCTGCTGACAGCTCTGGCTCAGGCTCATAACATACCCCTTGCCAATTTGCTGCATAGACAGGATGCACCTCCGCCAGCAGAAGACCCGGCACAGCCCCCTGAGGCTGTGCTGGTGAATGGCTTGTTGGATTGTTGCAGTACCATAGTCGCGTTCACAGAGGAAGCCCTCGACATGGTGGCCCAGGGCTACTGTGCTCTCAAGATCAAGGCATGCTGCCTTTCTGTTGATCATGCACTGCGGCAGTCAAGCAAATAAGCTGATGTAGCATGGTGCAGGCGTCACATGTGTGCACGCAAAGCACACGTTGCAGCACGTGGTCATCAGCACTGCACATCTTGCGCTGGCTTGCAGCTGTAGCTCATGCAAACAACCATGGCAGTGTGATGCGCTTGCCTGCCTGCTACATCAGCAGGGGGCTGAAGTGTAGTTGTGCAAGCTGCTTGTGATTGTAGGTGGGGAGACAAGAGGATCCACTGCATGATGCCGCAGTTCTTGTGGCAATTAGACAAGCTGTAGGACCTGGAATTGCTTTGAGAGCTGATGCCAACAGGAAGTGGAGCCTGAACCAGGCGGTTGCGTTTGGGCATGCTGTGGAAGCAGCAGGCCTGCAGGTGAGTCACACTCAATACATGCTGTGATAAGTCGGACAAGCTTTGTGTTGTTGTGAGTGTCAAGGCAGACTGTTTGTTGCCAAATGGGGCTGCATGTGGCTACAATTTGATCATCAAACACAGATGAAATGCTAGCAGCAGTTGACATGCTATGAGGCTTCTCAGGTAATGCTTGTTGACCTGCAGTACATAGAGGAACCTGTTCAAGACACGCGGGATCTAGCAGCATTCTTTGGCCAGACACACATTCCTATGGCCCTTGATGAGACACTGGATGAAGCCTTTTCAGGGCAAGGGCATTTTAGATACAGCTCAGCTATGGGTCCTGAACAAAGGTTGCAGCAGCAAATGGCAGAGCTAGGCCATGGGGCCGTTGTAGCCTTGGTAGCAAAACCCGGCATAATTGGAGGCTTTGAGAGAGCTATGTCCTTAAGTCACTGGGCAGCCAGTCAAGGAATCAAGGTACTTGCCCAATGGCTGTGTTGCCATGTTTTAAACATACCAATTGCAACAGGCAACCAAGAAAAACACATGCATTCGCACGCAGCATGGTGTGGGGTTCAAGTATAGCTTCATAGATGCGCCTGTCTGGGATCCTGGTGGTTTTGCACTATTGGGTACATGATTTCACATGCATGCAGTCAGCTACACATCGTATCTTATGAGGCACACAGCAATCATTGGTTGGTCATTGCACCTGAGCATTGAAATGTGGCCATCGCACATTACCAGCTGGACACGGCTTACTCATGACTGTCTGCTTGACTGGTATCCTGGACAGCTTTGTCTCCTGAACATCACGTGAGGCTGCAAGGTGCCTGTGACGTGTCTCATCTTGCCCGTTTCTGCCTGCAGGTCATCGTCAGCTCAGCTTTTGAGAGCAGTCTTGGACTCGCTCAGTACGCATGCTTATCGCATGCTATCAATGAGCTGCACCTCCGACCAAGTCAACCCCGCACCAGCTCGGTTACAAGGTCACAGGCTAACCACAGCCCTGTCTCCATGCACTGCTTGCCAGCCTCGACTGCCCATGGTCTGGCGACTGAGTCTTGGTTCAAGCGTAGCCCAGAGAGTGACCTAGTAAGGCTGCATGGGGCGGAGCGACTTGCAATCAGTCTTGAAGCAGCCCACAGCGTCATCAGCATGGCTTGCTCCATATACACTGCACAACCAGAGAATGTGTCAGTGTACAGCCATAAGCTTGATGATGGGCGGCTGCGCCTGCCAGCCATTGTGTTCCAGCCTGCAAGTATACCGTGCCACCGCTCAAGACACTGTGTGGTGAAGACTTCTTCTGGACAGTACAACTTTCATTTCCACGAGATGCATCCAGCAGACAGTTCTTTTCATACTGAAACAATAGACAGCCAGTTGTCATCAGGGGACAGAAGTGCTCATGCAGCATCCTCGGCAAATAATGGGCAGCAGCAACAGCAGTTTGGTCAGCCAAAGAGTGGTATGGAGAAGGCAGTATGTGTCTTCTTGCATGGCTTCCTGGGAAGTGGTGATGACTGGCTGCCCATCATGCAGTCTCTGGCCATGACACACCAGTGTTTTGCCCTGGATCTGCCAGGTCATGGCAGAAGCACGGTGGACTCACAAGGTATGAGCATGCAAGAAGCAGTAGTGACTTTGACAGTCGCTATCGCACTAAAAGCATATGCATGCTTGGCTCACTTCAGGCTTTGCAACATGCATAGTGGTATGCATATGCACGCTGAAACCCATGCATGTCTTTCTTTCTTGCACACTATCGCTGCTTGTGCTTGCTGAGTAGCCATGTTCATGGTAGTACAAAGCTTACAACCAGATGCTATTGTCAGGATGATCTGTGCAAGATTGTGTTGTATTACATTTGTTCTTTTTGCTCTAGGGTCTGAGACATTTGAGTTTGAAGCAGCTGCTACAGCAATAATGGCAGCAGTCAATGCTATTCTACCAGGCAGCTCCACAGAAATTGTGCTGGTTGGATACTCCCTGGGTGCCCGTTTTGCTCTGTATCTCTCATCTCACTTTGGGGATAGGTTTCAGATGGTTGTAAGCATCTCAGGAAGTCCAGGCATTGCAGGTGAGGTTCAACGCCTGCTTTTGCATGCAACACACTGTGGCAGAACTCAGAATGCGCTGCTTGAGGTATTAGTCATTCTGCATGCATGGGTAGGTTTACTAGACCTGCACTCATCTGTCAACAAAGCCAGCCAGGGGGCAATTTTTAGATACATACCTCATGGGTTCAAAGTAGACCAATGTTGTCAAGTATAAACTATAGTATTGCATAGCTATGCAATGCAGCAAATGCAATAAGTAGTGTTACAACAAAGGCTTTGCATTGAGCAGGCACTAAGGAGGCTTCCCGCAGACTGAACAGGGACACGGCTCTTGCTGCCACAATCGATGCTGAAGGCTTGGCATCTTTTGTGAACTCATGGTATTCACAGCCCATGTGGAGCACCTTGTGTAGGCACCCTAGGTAAGCTACAGCCCATTATGTATCTGAAAGCCTTTGTTCTAACATCCTTGATCATCCAAACCTCACCCGTACATTGTTGAGCAAAGATTGTTTGCACATGGGCTGATGCCACTTTTGGTCAATGTCAGATAGCCTTGTGTCATTAGGCAACCAACTTGTCTCTGGCCAGTGTAGGCTGAAACACCTGTGTACGGCTCATTGCTGATGAACGAGCTTGTGCTACAGGTTCCAGTTTCTGCTTGGACAAAGGCAAGGTGGGCAAAATCACTCTGGTGGAGAGGCCCAAGCGCTGAAGGGCATGTCCAGTGGCTCTCAACCGTTTGTGAGAGACCTATTGTCCAAGGCAACCCCCCACCTTGCTTTTATTGCGGGATCAGAGGACGTCAAATTTGTCAGGCTTGCCAGACACTTGGCAGACTGTGTCAACTTGAATGTTTTGGATGCACAAAGTGTCGGTACATCAGAATCAGATACGCACAAGCTGTGCCAGTCTTCTGTCAAGACTAATTTTGTTGGCAACACTGCCCATGCTTGCACAACAAGCTTTTTTGAGGTAGGTGACTGTGGCCATGCGGTGCATATAGAGCGCCCAGAAGCCTTGTTGCAAATATTTACGCTTTTGTTGTCTGATTTGGGCAGAGTAGTGCAATAGCATCTTCTACCACTGCAATGCGAAGCACAGCCGTTTCATGACATATGACTATTACAGTACAGTTGTAGTAGTGAGATCCAAGTCTTGAGTTTACTGCAAATAGGTGTCAATGAATTTGCTCGTGTGATTGTGAGCCTGCTGTCTGTGAACAGTTTGTACTATATAGGGAACTGGCACCGTTTTTGATATGACCTTTCATTCATGACGAAATTGGCATATATTCTATGCAGAGTTCAATGCTTCATGTTACGGTACTTGATAGTTACTTTAGTTCTGTTGATGTTACTCAATAACACAGCCTTTTCACCGTACTATATATCTTGGAATTAAAAAGAATAATTAGACCACAGTCACTGACAATATATCAGGGATGGACTGTACCATAAAGTTATGATCAGTTGTTTACTAAATCCCTTAGAAAGGGAAGCAGGCAACAAATCAAGATCTGCTGAATGAAACATATGTGTGTATCTTTAATTTCAAGTGCCAGCAAACTTCGTTCAATATCTATAAGCTTTTGCTCGCACCTGAAAAAGTGTGAGCAAGAAGAAGTCTGGGAGTTTAAAGGCATCATATTTAAGTCAACAAATTACAAACATGAATGACAACTTTCACCAAGCTTTGCAAACTAGTGTGTCCTTGGAAATGTTTATCGGAAACTATCAAGGAAATCACAAACAAAACTGACAAATCATGACTGTGTACGAGTGCTTCCGTGCCTCAGTCCGTGCCGCGTACATGCTGCCTTAGTACCATTGCTGCTTGAACTGCGCCGTCAACAAGGTCACAAGGGATATATGATTGACCACTCGACCTACAGAATTGCAGCATGTATGCAGAATCGGTCCTCACAGCTGCAACACTACCCTGCTGCAGTGGACCCAACTTTGATCTACCAGGTAGGCAGGTGACTGCTACACAGTACACACAATACTCTTTGTAGACAGCCCAGTAAACAGTGGCAATAGGATGTGGGCATGAAATGGCAAAGCTGCGCAACTTCTACACAGTGATGCAGGGCTTTTTGCAGCAATGATGCTAGCTGTTTTGCAGAAAATTCTGAGCAAGTGAGTGGCTGCAGGTGGGGTTTTGCTGGCATACATACCATCAAGCACACTGCTTGCTGTCACCAAAGACAAGCTGAAATTGCTGATCAGGGCTGCAAGGTTTTACTACCAGAAAAGCTGAGCTGCAAGCGGTAACCTGCAGTCATGATACACAGATTGTCACACAAGGTCAGCCCTCCTGATATGCACGTATACATTGCAATAATTGCCAAACAGACACACACAGCTTGTGCTTGCTGCAAGCATGCAATGCTGCACAGCTAAGCTAGATTGCATGCAAGTCTCCTAGTGAAGTGCATAGCATGACAGCAAGATTTCGACGCTACATTGCAAGCTGTGATGCATGTCACAACGACTTTGCCAACTGCCTGCTGCTGTGACTGGCTTTCTTGCTGCTGCTGCTGTGCACTTCAATGACATGAGATGCAAATGACAATCACAGACCTGCAATTTCAGGTCACGCAAGCGACAAAGCTGCAAGTCTCACCTCATGTGCTGGAATAGCAGCAGCAGCTTTGTGGACCATCAGTGAATGAAGCAAGCAATGTCCTGTAGCAACATGCAGCAAGGCTCAATGTCACAGCAGCAGCTCACTGCAGCAGATCTCTGTGCACCGCACTGTTCCTCGTTCAGCTCAAGTCATCGTCACAAGTAAGATACCAGCACTGCAGCTCCTGGAGATATGCTGCAGCCTGTGTGACATTGCATCAGAAATCAGCAGCTGCATACACTGTGGCTGGCCTCATGCAGAGATGCTGCAACTGATGCATACAAGTCCAGTCAGCATACGCTTGTGAGCAGTCCCACCTGAGGCTCAACCAAGTAGCCACAGCACAGCCGGTGCAGCTCAGCAACACTTCTACTGCAAGGACACTATCTGGCAGCACCTGAATGACAAGACCAGATGTCAGTAGGCAATGATTGCTGAGCAGCTGGCACATGCAGCCCACGGCGCTGAAGTCATCGCAGCTGTTGCTAATCAGTGCAGCAGTGTGAGTGGCTGGCAGCATATTGACCAAAATAACAGGTTGCATGACAAGGGCAGTTATCATGCAGGGCTGCTTCAAACAGGTAATTTCAGCACACCGCTGTAAGCGGTCTCACCTGACATACTTGCCAGACAGGCACAACATGCTCAGGAGTGCATTCTGTGTGTTACATTCACATATCTCTTACGCTGCAGGCTCTTGGGAGTGCATGAGCAGCAACTGGGCAGCAAGATAAGGCTGCCATGCATGCTGGTTTACAGTTCAGGAATTTTCAGCGGCGCTGCAGGCGACATGACAGACCTGGTCTCACCTTGCAGAAATTGTCCAGAAAACAAGCAGCCACAGAGATGACCACTGTGTAATCTGCCAAGGACCACCAGTGCTGCAGCAGCAGAGCAGACATGTCAGAG